>Ga0210239_100009_pt1 | contig 160554 bp, 147 predicted proteins | sample ChrtobMetP5a_0mM_FD_155451 | JGI IMG/M metagenome (GOLD analysis project Ga0210239, IMG submission 155451) | Chrysochromulina tobin associated microbial communities from unialgal haptophyte culture, Seattle, Washington, United States - P5a_0mM | ecosystem: Host-associated > Algae > Haptophytes... | reverse complement strand
CGCGAGACGTATTCGATTGCAATGTCCCTCTTCTTGCCGGTTTTGCGCAGGCGCGAGGCTTTGAATTCTAAGTTTTCTCTGACGAGAAGCGCGGTTCTAGGGTGCAACGTATCAAGGCGTTTCTCGTGTGATCCGTGCGGTTGAGAGCGCTCACTGAAAGTAAGCACATGAAAGTCCGTTTCGCCCCATCGCCAACAGGAAAGCTCCATGTTGGTAATATCATCACTGCATTGCGCAATTGGTTGTTCGTCCGCAAACACGGAGGCACGTTCCTTTTGCGGATCGATGATACTGACTTTGAACGTTCAAAGCCGGAGTTTGAAGCCGCCATTGAACGGGACTTAACTTGGCTCGGTCTCAATTGGGATGAGAAGGAGCGCCAATCCGAGCGTGCGGCGATTTATGAGGCTGCAGCCGAAAAGCTGAAAAGCGCCGGCATGCTCTACCCATGTTACGAAACTGCCGACGAACTTGAGCGCAAGCGCCGGATCGCGCAATCGCGCGGGCGACCTCCTGTTTATGATCGTGCGGCGCTCGCTATGTTGCCATCGGATCGGGCGACCTTAGAAGCACAAGGCCAGAAGCCGCATTGGCGGTTCAAACTTTCCGGTGCACGCGTTACTTGGATCGACTTGATCCGTGGCGAACAAGCCGTTGAGACCAGTTCGCTGTCTGACCCTGTCCTCATTCGTGCAGACGGGGCGTTTCTTTATACCCTGCCATCAGTTGTAGATGATGTGGATTTGGGCGTGACCCATGTTGTGCGCGGCGAAGACCACGTGACCAACACCGGCGCACAGATTGAAATATTTAGAGCGCTCGGCATCGCAGAGCCCACCTTTGGTCATTTCCCTCTCTTGGTGGGCGCCGACGGTGAGGCGCTTTCAAAACGTCTCGGCTCTCTATCAATCGAGCAGATGCGCGACGATGGCCTTGAACCTATGGCGGTTTTGTCGGTGCTTGGGCGGATTGGCACGTCGGATCCTGTTGAAGCTGTTCGCGATTTGGCGTCCTTGACCGCGACATTTGATTTCAGCCGAATTGGTCGCGCACCGGCCCGTTTCGATCTGGATGATGTTGCGCGCATGAACGCCCAATTGTTGCACACGACCGAATACACTGACGTCAAACAGAAACTTGCGGCGATTGGTAGCGATCTCGGGGAAGTGTTTTGGAACGCGGTGCGTGCAAACGTGGTGCGTATTGGCGATGTAAAGGGCTTCGTGGACATCGTTCACGGCAACATTACGCCCATCATCGAGGATCACGCTTTTGCTGCGCAAGCCGCCGCGCTGCTTCCCCCCGCGCCATGGGATAACGCGACTTGGTCTAGCTTCGTCAATGCTGTGAAAGAGGCGACGGGTGCAAAGGGTAAGGCTTTATTTCAGCCTCTAAGGCTGGCGCTTACGGGGCAAAGCCATGGGCCAGAAATGGCCGCTTTGTTTCCATTGATTGGTCCGGAGCGTTCACGAACCCGCTTGCAGAGCGAATAGGAACCGCTACCGCGAGAGCTAACCTGCAGCAAACAGGTCCGAACCCTTTTGAATGGTCAAACGGCCGCGGCACGGTGCGGATTGCATGGCGCGAAACTTCGTGACACAAGGCACTTCCTTTTGCAAATGGTTCGCAACAACAATGATACGCTCAATTTTAACGGCTGGAATTTCGTTAGTCGCATTGCTTGGTTTAGCCGCCTGTTCTTCACCGGCGACGCAATCAAGCCCTGCAGCTTCCAAAGGCGAGCTGAATCTGTATTCCGCACGCCATTACGACGCGGACGAGCAGCTTTATGCGCTTTTTGAAAAAGAAACCGGCATTACGCTCAACCGGATTGAACTAAGCGGCGATCAACTTATTGCCCGTATGGTAGCCGAAGGCGCCCAAAGTCCCGCAGACGTTGTTCTTGTGGTTGATGCAGGCGTTATGTGGCGCGCCAAGGAAAAAGGGCTGTTTCAACCGCTCGTCTCAGAGACGTTGAGCAAGGCTATTCCCGAACATCTGCGTGAACCGACTGGCCTTTGGTATGGCTTTGCCAAGCGCGCACGTGTCATTGCCTATTCAACCGAACGCGTAAAACCTGACCAAGTTTTGACCTATGCCTCGCTCACTGACCCGAGCTTCAAAGGGAAGATTTGCCAGCGCGCATCATCAAATATCTACAATCTCTCTTTGATGGCAGCTCTGATCGACCATATTGGCCAAGAAGCCGCTCTGAATTGGGCGAAGGGTGTGGTCGGAAACTTCAAGCGGCCAGCCCAAGGCAACGATACGGATAACTTGAAAGCCATCGCTGCTGGCGAATGCGACGTAACGCTGTCTAATCACTATTATTGGGCTCGACTAAAGGGTTCGCAGAACGCGGATGACCAAGCTGTCGCAGCAAAAGTTGGCCTGAGTTTTCCAGATCAAGCCGGTGTTGGCACTCACATAAACATTTCTGGCGGTGCCCTTGCGGCCCACGCACCAAACAAAGAAAATGCCATCAAATTCTTGGAGTTTTTGGCAACGCCGGAAGCCCAAGCCATCCTCGCCAACGCCAATAATGAGTTTCCGGCCGTGGTAGGAACGGTAACGGACAACCCTGTGCTCAAAGGCTTGCCGAGCTTCAAAGAGGACAACATTTCGCTTACTCTGCTCGGGGAAAACCAAGCTAAAGCCCAGGAAGCCTACGACAAAGCAGGGTGGAAGTGACAGGGAAGGCGGCTCGCTCAGATGCCTATTTCCTACGGGACTGGGCTTCTGGAAAGCTGGCGATTTTTGCGTTTGCGCTCGTCCCAATCATCCCGGTTCTGGCAATCTTTCTGGCGGCAGCGCCAACCGGTCCCGCGTGGAACCATGTCCTCGACACCCTGATTTGGGACTACATTTTCGGAACAATCACACTGGTGGTGGGGGGCGTCGTTGGCGTTACCCTCATCGGCGTTGCGGCGGCATGGTTGGTAACCATGTGCCAGATTCCCGGACGCGCCATCTTTGAATGGGCGTTGGTCTTGCCGCTGGCTGTGCCCGTCTATGTCGCTGGCTATGCGTGGGCGGATTTGCTGGCCATTGGCGGCCCGATCCGCGACTTGGCCGGGCCATTAGCCAGTTTACTGCCCGATGCTAGAAGTCCCGAAACCGCGATTTTTGTCTATACGACTATCCTTTTCCCCTATGTTTATATCGCCTCGCGAGCCGCATTTGCGTCGCAATCAATTTGTGTTCTGGAGGCCTCAAGGGTGCTCGGAGCCTCGGCTTGGGGTGCATTTTTTCGCGTCGGCCTTCCCTTGGCGCGCCCTGCAATCGTTGCGGGGGCTGCGCTGGCCGGGCTTGAGATAGCGGCTGATTTTGGCCTAGCGGACCATTTTGGCCTGCAAACGCTTGGCATTGGCGTTTTTCGTGCGTGGTTTTCATCAGGCGATCTCGCGACAGCTGCGCGTTTGGCGAGCCTTCTCATGCTCGGCGCCTTAATCCTTCTCGCGGTGGAAAAAACTGCTCAAGCAGACACGCGCCCAGGCGGTACGTCGACACGGTGGCGCGCGATCAGTCGCTTAAAGCTTGGCACGCTTGAAGGGCTTTTAGCGGCACTTTTTTGTGGCGGCGTGCTCTTCATAAGTTTTGCTTTGCCATTATGGCACTTGTTTGGCCTTGCCTTGATCCACGGTTTTCCGGCCCGCGATCTTTTCAATCCGATTGGCGCCACAACATTGCTGGCAGGGCTGGGAAGCATTGGCGCGCTTGTCGTTGCAGCGGCTGCGGCTTGGCTCGCCAAGCAAGGGCAATCGGGCACGGTTGCCTCTCAGGTGCCGATTATTGGGTATGCAGCACCCGGTGCTGTGGTTGCGTTGGGTGTTTTGGCGCTGTGGACCTTGCCGGGGTTATCTCAATTTGTTGGGTTGTCGGGAGGTGGCGCCATTCTGGCTTTAGCTCTGGCTTACACCACACGCTTTGCTGCGGCCGGGCAGGGGCCATTTGAGGCGGGCCTTTCCATGATCACGCCCTCAGTCTCACGCGCAGCTTCCAGCCTAGGTGCTGGCCCCCTGAGGCGCTTTTTTCAAATTGATCTTCCGATCGCGGCTCCAGCTGCCTTTGCGGCTGCGCTCCTCGTTTTTGTCGAGGCAATGAAGGAATTGCCGGCCACGTTGATTTTGCGTCCGCTCAATTTCGATACGCTTGCCATTCGCGCTCACGCCTACGCTGCCGACGAACGGCTAGGGGCGGCAGCCTGGCCATCGCTTCTCATTATTTTGGTTAGCCTTGGCCCGGTTCTCCTCCTATCGAGCCGGCTTTCAGCATCACGGGCGGGCAGTTAGCGATGATCAAGCAGCCTGTCTTGCAAGCCATAAATGTATCGCGGGTATTCCCCGGTGGTGCTGGAGTGAAGTCCGCTAATTTGGCGCTCTATGCAGGTCAAATCACGGCTCTGCTCGGCCCTTCAGGGTCCGGCAAGAGCACATTGCTGCGCGCACTGGCTGGTTTAGAGCCAATCGACGACGGTGAGGTTCGGGCTGGCAATATTGTTCAAAGCCAACCCAGCTATAGGCTTCCTCCTGAAAAAAGGCGCGTCGGCGTCGTTTTTCAAGACTTTGCCTTGTTTCCTCATATGACCGTTTTGGGCAACGTTATGTTTGGCCTCGCCGACAAGCCCAAAGCGACCCGTATGGATTTGGCAATGGCGTTATTGGCACGTGTTGGTCTTGAGCAACGGGCTAACGCGAAACCGCATGAGCTTTCGGGTGGGGAACAACAGCGCGTGGCGCTGGCGCGCGCTCTTGCGCCGGCCCCGATCGCTATGCTCCTCGACGAGCCATTTTCAGGCCTTGATCCCAGTTTGAGGGCCGAAATTAGAGAAACCACACTCCATACACTTCGCAGCGCTAAAATCCCTACTCTTCTTGTCACGCACGAGGCCGAGGAAGCACTCATGTATGCAGACAGCCTCGCTATCATGGAGAAGGGAAGGTTGGTGCAGGAAGCCCCACCAGCGGAGCTGTACGCTTACCCAACCACCTTGGCCGCTATGCGCGCGCTTGGTGTTCCGAATACATTTGAAGCAACTAATATCTCGGGCCAAGTCGAGACTCCTTTTGGTGTTTTCGCGGTCGCAGAAGCGCAGAATGGTCGCGGAACACTGGCAATTCGCCCCGAAGCCTTAAGGCTAAAGGCCAATCCTGGTAGCCCAACGAAAATCGCCAAAATTGTAAAAACTGGGCCTTCAGAAACGGCATATCTGGTCAACAGCGCTAGTGAGGGACTGACGTGGCAGGCTATTTTGCCTTACGATCACGATGTGAATGTGGGGCAATGCGTAGAAATAACAGCGCTTAAAACCCACTTTTTTTCACTTGAGGCCGCTTAGCTTACCCAAACACTTTAAGCAGCCAATCAACAGCCTGCTCTGCATATTGCTGCGCCGTAAGTTCAGGCTCGTAATTGTCGCCCTGAAAGAGGGCCTCGGTGCAGCAAGCATCAAACACAACCGCTATCGAAAAATAAGTCATTTTATCGATGTCGTTTCCGGTCAATGCGCCAGCCTCAACGCAACGCTCAATTGCGCTACCGATCTTTCGCCGCACCGCATCGCGCGCCCATTTCCCCTGCTCTGAATCAAGGCCAGTATTCCGGCCAAGCTCTCCGATGAACGCTCTCGATTCGCCGCGAAATGTTGGCCGCATGACGTAATCGGCATAGGTCTTTAGGATTTCAACCAAAGCTTCTAACGGATCTGCGCTACTTGGTTTTGATTTAAGCCAGTTCTCAAAATCAACGACGGCATCATCCATCGCTGCCGCAAAAAGTTCGTTCTTTCCGCCGATTAAGCGGTATATCGTTGCTGTTGACACATTCGCACGCCGCGCAATTGAAGCGATGCTGGCAGCGTTGAAGCCGTTGGTTCTAAACTCGCTATGTGCTTCCTTGACGATCTCACTGCGTCTAGCGTCGTCGTCATTGTGCTTGCGGAGCATTCAACCAATCCAAACCTTTATCAATTGAGACAGGACACAGACGGCAAGTCAATTCTTGATGGAAATACACCGGTGCGATGATCTTTATTATACAATTGTATGGTGAAAAGTTGGCTGCCTAATCGGGGCTTGCCGGCCGTGCGACCGCATCAAAAGACCAACTCTTTGGGCATCTGGGGGAATGGCTGTAAAATCCAAATGTCCTTTCGCGCGTATAGTCTTGCTGCTGCCGTTTATTGAAAGAAAGCTGAGACCATGAAGTCAGTCGTGATTACCGGCGCATCCTCCGGAATTGGTAGGGCCAGTGCGAAAGCAGCGGCAGAAGCTGGATTTCAGGTTTTTGGAAGCGTTCGAAAGCAAGCCGATGCTGACGCTCTTAAGGCAGAAATCGGGACGCTCTTTATTCCGCTGTTTTTTGATGTTTCAGACAATGAAGCGATTGAAGCCGCCGCCGATCTGGTTTCAAAAAGCCTCAAAGGCGAGCGCCTCGCTGGTCTCGTGAATAATGCAGGCATCGCGCTTCCTGGTCCCGCATTAACCCAGCCTTGGGACGAGATTGTTCGCGTAAACGATATCAACTTCTTGGGGGCCGTGCGCACAACCCGTGCCTTTGCGCCTCTTCTTGGCGCCACAGGCGAGGGCGACGGTGCGCCCGGTAGGATCGTCAACATAACCTCCGTGTCGGGTAAGTTCGGATATCCTTTCACGGCTTCCTATGTTGCCGCAAAGCATGCCTTGGAGGGCTTTTCAGACAGCTTACGCCGCGAGCTTATGCTCACTGGGGTGGATGTAATCGTTGTAGGGCCGGGCGCAGTAAAAACACCGATCTGGGATAAAGGGGCAGGCTTTGACAAGTCTCAGTATGTTGGCAGCATTTGGGAAAAACCCCTTCAGAAACTCGTGGATTCGTTGAAAGCAATGGATCAGGAAGGCCTTAGCGTAGAAGCGGTTGCCGCAACGGTGGTAGAGGCGCTGACGGTTCCGAAACCAAAAACTCGTTACGCACCGGTGCGCAATCCACTCGTGAATTGGTGGCTGCCGCGCCTGTTACCTGCGCGGACTATTGATCGTTTCGTTGCGGGCCAATTAGGCCTTACAAAGAGTTGAGCGCTTAGGGGAGTTGAAGGTTCGCGCTTCGACCGCTACGCAGCATCACACAATCAAAAACAGGCAATGGGAGAAAAGAATGTTTGGGCACATGCAAAACTGGCCGCTTACGGTCGATAAAGTTATTGATCATGCGGCGCTCAACCATTCCACGCGGGAGGTGGTTAGCCGGTCTGTAGAGGGCCCGCTTGTCCGCACGACTTATGGTGAAATCCGCGTTCGTGCAAAAATGGTTTCGGCTGCGTTGAAGGCCGAAGGCATCGGGCTCGGCGATCGGGTCGCAACGTTGGCGTGGAATACAGCCCGCCATATCGAAACCTGGTACGGTGCCATGGGCATCGGTGCCGTTTTGCACACCCTGAACCCTCGCTTGTTTCCTGAACAAATCGCGTGGATCGCCAATCACGCCGAAGACAAAATCCTTATCACCGACCTTACCTTCTTGCCGATTGTAGAGGCCATCGCGGCGTCGATCCCATCGCTAAAGCGCGTTGTCGTTTTGACAGATGCAGCGCACATGCCCGCGACAAAACTGACAAATGCCGTAGCCTACGAGGAATGGATCGCCGGGCGCACCCTTGAGACAGCGTGGGGTGGCTTTGATGAAAACACAGCCTGCGGCCTTTGCTACACGTCTGGAACCACCGGAAATCCGAAGGGGGTTCTTTACAGCCATCGCTCAAACCTGCTGCACACCTTCATGACGATGGGGACCGATGTGATGGGCCTATCGGCGCGTGACACGGTTCTGGCAGTAGTCCCAATGTTCCATGCAAATGCGTGGGGTTTGGCGTTTTCGGCCGCCGCAGTAGGCGCCAAGTTCGTACTCCCCGGTGCAAAAATGGACGGGGCGTCAATCCACGAATTGCTCGAAACCGAAGCCGTCACCATGACAGCCGCGGTCCCAACCGTCTGGCTGATGCTCTTGCAGCATCTTGAAGCCACGAAGGGCAAGCTTTCGACGTTAAAGCGCGTGGTTATCGGTGGTTCAGCCGTGCCCGAACGCATTCTCCGCGCCTTCGAAGACGATTTTGGCGTCGAGGTTGTTCATGCTTGGGGCATGACCGAAACCTCACCCCTTGGTACACTCGCGACCATGAACGCCGAAGGCGCAGCTCTTCCGCGCGATGAACAAGTTAAACTCAAGTTGAAACAGGGGCGCCCGCCCTTTGGCATCGAGATCAAGACAGTTGATGACGACGGTGCCCTTAAGCCGCGGGATGGTTCGTCGGCTGGCCGCCTCATGGTGCGCGGGCCAACGGTAGCCGCGGCTTACTTCAAAGGCGACGGCGGCAATATTCTCGATGAAGAAGGCTATTTCGACACAGGGGACGTGGCCAACCTCGACCGTGATGGCTTCATGCAAATCACGGATCGCGCGAAAGACGTTATCAAATCCGGTGGGGAATGGATCTCGTCCATTGATATCGAAAATATCGCGGTAGGGGCTCCGGGCGTGGCGTGCGCGGCCGTGATTGGCCTTTATCACCCGAAATGGGACGAGCGGCCGCTTCTAATCGTCGAGCTCGCCCAAGGCGCTGAAACATCAAAAGAAGCCATCCTTGGCTATCTTGAGGGCAAAATAGCCAAGTGGTGGACACCCGATGATGTTGTTTTCATCGACAAAGTTCCGCTTGGTGCCACTGGGAAAATCAATAAAGTAGCCTTGCGCGAACACTATAAAGACCATGTATTGCCGAGCGTAACGCCAAAACAAGCGGCTGAATGAGCGTATCTTTGGGGGGGGAATACCGTGGCTAAACAAGAACTTTGGGTCAAAAAGTTGACAATGGGGCGCGACCATGTGCTGCGCTTTGCGGTTCTGTTATCCGCGGCGATCCCGATCTGGTTCATGGTGGCCGCTCTTGGAACCAAGTTTGGTATCTGGGATTACAAAGTTGGCCTCGGGCAAATGACGTTTTCTTGGGGTCCGGCTTTGGTTTTCATGGCCCTCGTGGTTGCGCTTTTTGGGCTTTACTCTGTTCTGATCGTGCGGCCTTGGGGCGGGCGCCTGATGCTTGCCGTCGCTTTTCTGATCCCAATACTGTCGATCGTCGGCCTCGGTGCCGTGCGTGCGGGTGCTGCGAAGGTGCCTCCGATCCACGATGTTTCGACCGATCCCGCAAGTCAGTTGAACTTTAGCAAGGCGGTATTGGATTCGCGCGGCGATAGTTCAAACCCAATCGTTTCGCCAGCCGAAACCAAGATACCGAACGATCCACGCTTCTCGGCATTCGCAGGTCTAACAATCGCTGACGCTCAGGCAAAAGCGTATCCCAATGTGAAGCCGCTAAAATTACCGACCGCCCCGGCAGCAGCGTTTGCCGCCGCCGAGAAGGCAGTATTGTCTCAAGGGCTAAAAATTGGCTCGAAAGATGCCGGAAGCGGAACCATTGAGGCGGTCGCTGAGTCGTTTTGGTTCGGCTTCAAGGATGATGTGATTGTTCGCATTACGCCTGACGGTACCGGCAGTCGCGTGGATGTGCGGTCAATCAGCCGGGTCGGCCTGTCAGATTTGGGCGCAAATGCAAAGCGGGTAGAGGCGATCTTGGCGGCCACTAAAGGCTAGATTCTTCTATTTTCGGGCCAAACGAAAAGCGATTTGAGTTTGGACCGCGCTATGTTACACCAGTGTCATGTTCACCCTTGCCGTTAGTTTGTTGGCCGCTGTGGCTGCGATCGCTTCTGCGCCGATTGCATCGTCGAGCGTTACCACATCCAAGGGTGCCAATGGCCGCGTGGTTACACACGTGACGGTAACCAGCTTTCGGCCCGGCACGGATCGTTTTGAAAACAAGATCGAAGCTGTGGATGCTGGCCTGAGGCTGGGCTCCAGCGTTGAGGCTTGCCAAACGCGTCATTGCGCTTTTGTTGTCTATCAAGGGCCGTCAGGTTACATTCTGTCGAACATTGTTGAGGGCGACCTTGATGAGTTTGATGGCGTAGAGGCTGCCTTAGGCGAAAGCATCGGAGCCTTTGTCCAGCTTTACCCACCAGCTGGGCGTTATTTCCGTGGTCTGCCAAACGGGCTTTTCCCCGGCCATGTCGGTGCGCCCGCGCCGTCGCTGCCGCCAAAGTCTGCTGTCAGCGTATCTGAATAAGCTTTATGCTTCTGAGGTGATTTAACTTGCCCGGTGAGAAGGGTAAGTCTGCATCCTTGCATAAGGCGACCCGTCAATGACCGAAGCGAACACATCCCCTGATCTCGTTGTAATCGGCTCGGGGCCGGGTGGTTATGTGGCTGCAATCCGCGCGCGGCAATTGGGCTTGAGCGTAACGATTGTGGAACGCGACAGCTTGGGCGGGATTTGTTTGAATTGGGGTTGTATCCCAACAAAAGCCTTGCTGCGCACGGCGGACGTTTACGACAACTTTCAGCATGCAGCCGCATTTGGCTTGGCCGCCGACAATATCCGTTTTGATCTTGATGCTGTCGTCAAGCGGTCTCGAAAGGTGGCGGGGCAATTGTCGGGCGGCGTCAAGTTTCTCATGAAGAAAAATAAAATCGATGTCGTCGAAGGCAATGCAACCTTGGAGCGAGGCGCTCACGCCCCTAATGTGCGTGTGGCGCTTAAGGCTGGTGGCGAAACGATTTTGACGCCAAAAAACGTTATTCTCGCCACCGGGGCCCGCGCGCGCACTATTCCCACCGCGGGCCTCGAACCAGACGGGAAGCTGATCTGGACCTATCGCGAAGCCATGGTGCCAGCGGTATTTCCTAAGCGTTTGCTCGTAATCGGGTCTGGCGCCATCGGAATAGAGTTTGCAAGCTTTTACAAAGCGCTTGGTTCTGACGTGACTGTAGTCGAGGCAGTGGATCGGATTCTCTCCGCAGAAGACCCGGAAATTTCGGCTGCTGCCCACAAAGCCTTCACAAAACGTGGGATTCGAATCCACACCGCGGCTCAAGTTCAAGGGCTAACCAAAGCTGCAGATACGGTCACGGCATCGCTAAAGCTGGCCGATGGCAAGCAGCAATCGCTGGAAGTCGATCGGGTCATTCTGGCCATTGGCATAGTAGGAAATGTCGAAAATCTTGGACTAGAGGCACTCGGCGCGAAGATTGAAAAAACCCACGTCCTGACAGACCAATTTGGTGCGACAGGAGTTCCCGGCCTTTACGCAATTGGTGATGTAACCGGCCCGCCTTGGTTGGCTCACAAAGCGTCGCATGAAGGTATCGTTGTCGTTGAGGCAATTGCAGGCGGCCATCCACACCCGCTGAATGTAAACCGGATTCCTGGCTGTACCTATTCGTCGCCGCAGATTGCCAGCGTTGGTTTGTCTGAGGATCGTGCCATTGCTCAAGGCCGAAAAATCCGTGTCGGCCGCTTTCCCTTTACTGGAAACGGCAAAGCCATCGCCCTCGGGGAGCCAGATGGCTTGGTCAAAACAGTGTTTGACGCCGAGACAGGCGAGCTCCTCGGCGCTCACATGATCGGGGCCGAAGTTACCGAGTTGATCCAAGGCTATGCAATTGCCATGTCACTGGAAACAACCGAAGCCCAGCTAATGGAAACGATCTTCCCACACCCAACGATCTCAGAGACGATGCACGAAGCGGTTTTGGATGCGTACGGGCGAGTGTTGCATATGTAGAGATCAGAGGGTTAATCCCTCAGGCTTCGAGCAAGTTCAATTCATAGGCGCGTTCAATGGCATCGTTGATCCGTTCAAGCGCAATCGGTTCTTTGCGATAGGCTGACATCATAGCGCACAGGTCTTGGGCGGTATGAAATCCATCCATTTTTGAAACCAGCCAGCGGGCACCTTCATCGCTTAGGGTCGCGATTTCAAGCCGTCGGGTTGGGATGTCTTCGTAATCCAAAAGCGCCAAGTGACGGCTTAGCTCTGATATCTTTGGCCGCTCGGGTGCCCGAGAAACCTTTGAAAGCGGCTCTGAAAATGCAGTAACGACGCTCGCCACCAAGGCTCGCTTGAGGCCAGCCTCGACCAAGTTGATTGGAATGTCCAAATGTGCAGCCACTTCGTCTAGCGTCAGCTCGCTTGGGAAAGCATCACGCAGTGCTTCAATAATTTGAATAATAACTGGCTCGTGTGCTGTTAGCTTTGACCTGTTTTCGCCCGTATAGGTAACGCGTTGAGTGCCGCTTTCAGTATCGGTTTCAATGTCAGCGCCGGCATTTGAGGAGAAATAGAGGCCGCTCAGCCGCGAGCCTTGCCTGTCGATGGCCGGTGGATGGTCACTGTGGGCGATGATCGACGTTCGAAACATCCGTCCCCCCAAATGGTCTGCCGCAATGGCTCTCTTAACGGCGGATGGCCCCATCTGCTCAACGACATCGCGCCATAAAGGATTAGCCGCGTCCTCAAAAACCGACGACATCTGGCAATCCCCAAGCAGCATTAGGCCAACCGTCGCGCATTCATGCTGGAGTTGCTCTGGCGATACGCAGCGATAGTCCTCAGACAGCAAATCATGGGAAACGAACGCGTCATCGCTCCAACCATAAATACTTTGAATCATCTGCAGAAAATTGAGGTAGGGTGATTCAGCAGCCTGCGCTTGCATAAGCTTGGCTAAGCCAATGCGCGCCTCCCGCAGGCGCTGTTTCGGCTCGGTAATGCCATCCGTGTATGCGCGCAGAAACTCGATCAGGCTGGCCTTCATTGCGCCCAAGGGTGGTGTATCATGGCTTAGAATAGCGATGCCGCCCGGCGCTAGTCGCTCACGAATGAGCGCCAAAAGATCGCCGGCGACCGGTTCAGATATCCACGAATATAGTCCATGGGCAATGATGTAATCATAGCGGCTTCCGTGGTCAGGAAAGTCGCTGAGCCCACAGGCTGACAGCGTGACGTTCCTGATCCCTGCGCCTTCGCAAAGGGCCAGTCCTCGGGCAATTTGTACGGTTGAGAGGTCAAATGCCTCAACGCTTGCTCCTGGAAATGCCATGCCAATGGTCATAGCGTTCAGCCCATCGCCACACCCAACATCGAGTATTCGCGCATTGGCCGTTGGCGGCGGAACAAGGCCCATGGCCTTGACCACGGCTCCAATGCGCGCGGGGTTGGTGCTCGGATGAAAAAATGAAGGGTAGGGGTTCTCGTCATAGGTCGTCATGCCACGCCGAACCCCATGACCATTGTCTTATGCTGCAAAAAGGTTGAGCGACCATAGATGCTGAAAGGCGCCGCGGGCTCGCTCATCTTGCCCCGGAACATAGGGCTCGCCTACTTTTTCAGCCATCAGCTTCATCATGTCCTCTGCGGACTTGGTGCCGTCGAGCTGAGTTAGAAAATACCGCGAGGCATCATCGGTGATCCGCGCCGTGACGATCCGTTGAGAGGGTATGGCTTCGTCACCGCGTGCGGCTAGCGCGCGCACAAGAGACGACACAACAGGCTTCTCCGGCACAGCCTGGGCCGCCTGTTGAGGGGTGGCGTATGCCGAAACAAGTTCGCAGGCCAACAAATAGGGCATTGTTGTATGCACTACCTCGCGTGTGGTTCCGCTCGCCTCGGCAATTTCGTGAACATTCAGCTCTCTAGGCCAAGCCGCTCGAAGCGCTTCAATGATGGCGACGGTCGATGCATCGTCGGTGCGCAGCCGTGCTTCGCCGCGCGCAGTATACTCAGTGGAGAAGGGGAGACCTTCTTCGGGATCGATTATCCTTTTTATCGATGCGCAACTGTACCAAAACTCGTCGAGTGGTAACTCTCCTTCGCGGACTTTTGGAGGTGCGTCCTGGCGCACCACTAAAGTTGCGCGAAACATCCGTCCCCTGAAGTGATCGAGCATTTCGGCTCGCAAGCTGGCGGTCGAGCCTAATTTACTAAGTAATGCGCGTGCATCCTCGGTCAGGTCATGGTCAAATACGAAGTTCATGCCGCCTTCGCCCAACATCGTAAGTCCGGCCGTATTGCACTCTGCCTCAAACTCGAGAGCCGGTAGGCTTCGGTGATACTCAGCCAGAATATCATGGATAACAAAGTTATCGGCGGCTTCGATGTAGACCTTTGCCTCAAACGCGGTGAACTGTTTTGTCATCGAGTCAGGCGCTTCATTGTCGCTAATGGTCGCCAAAATGTGGCGTGCAATTGCGAGTTTTTGCTGTGGATCGTCATAGGCATCGGTAGCCCGTCTCAAAAGCCGATTGAGAGCAGTCTTGAAGGGGCCAAGCGTGTGCCCATCATAGCTGACATAACAGATACCGCCGGGTTTTAGCCGTGCGGCTACCAATTTGAGCATTTGCAGGGCAACGACCTGCGGCACCCACGAATAGACGCCGTGGATTAGAATATAATCATAAGTTTCGCCGTCGAGCGGCATGGTAAAAACGTCGCCGACCTCAATGCGCGCATTTTCAATGCCGGCAGCTTTCCGAAGCGCTTCACCCTTCGCGACCTGCACCGACGAAAGGTCCACGCCTACCACAAAGCTCTCTGGCATGATTGAGGCTAGGGTCAGCGCATTCAGGCCATCACCACAGCCTAAATCAAGGATTTTGGCGGTTAATGGCGGTGGGGGTTCATACCCCATTGTTTTAATAACAGCGGCTAACTTCGATGGGTCAGTACGGACGTGTGCGGACGAAGGGTAGGGGATTTCGTCGTAAGGTGTGGGTTCCACAAAGCGCTCCAACGAGACGACCGATCGCGGCCACCAGCGAGAAGCGTTATGCCACAGCAACCGCCACCTGACGAGACCGCGTGTGCCACGGCCCCGTCAGTTCACAGCATTATCTAACCGACTGATCGGCCCTTAGCGCTTGTGGATTGGAACGTAGTCCCGCGCCGTCGCGCCAGTATAGAGTTGGCGTGGACGACCAATTTTTTGTTGCTCGTCCTCGTGCATTTCAGTCCATTGCGCGATCCAGCCGACGGTGCGAGCCAGTGCGAAAAGCACCGTAAACATCTCGGTCGGGAAGCCCATCGCCTTCAAGGTAATGCCCGAATAGAAGTCGATATTTGGGTAAAGCTTGCGCGATACGAAATAGTCATCGCTCAAGGCAATCCGCTCAAGCTCTATGGCCACTTTCAACAGCGGATCGTCTTTCACACCAACTTCAGCCAACACCTCGTGGCAGGTTTTCTGCATCACTTTGGCGCGCGGATCGTAGTTCTTGTAAACGCGGTGACCAAAGCCCATGAGGCGGACACCAGCGTCTTTATTCTTCACTTTCTGTACAAATTCTGGAACCTTATCCACGGTGCCAATTTCTTGCAGCATCGTCAAAGCGGCTTCGTTGGCGCCACCGTGCGACGGCCCCCACAGGCAAGCGATACCAGCAGCAATACAAGCGAACGGATTGGCGCCAGACGAACCTGCCAACCGAACAGTCGATGTCGAGGCGTTTTGCTCGTGGTCAGCATGCAAGATGAAGATGCGTTCCATTGCACGCGCCAAAACAGGGCTCACGACATAGTCCTCAGCCTGAACGGCAAAGCACATGCGCAAGAAGTTTTCGGCATAACCCAAATCATTGCGCGGGCTCACAAAAGCCTGACCGACGGAGTATTTGTGCGCGCGCGCCGCAATCGTTGGCATTTTTGCAATCAAGCGGTGCTGGGACACCATGCGCTGATACGGGTCTTCAATATCAAGGCTGTCAGGGTAAAACGCCGACAATGCACCAACGGCCCCCGTCATGATGGCCATCGGGTGCGCATCGCGGCGGAAACCGTCAAAGAACCGATCAAACTGCGCATGCAGCATCGTGTGGTGGGTGATGTCCTTGACGAACTTGGCCTGCTCATCTGCGGTCGGCAGCTCGCCGTGCAGCAGCAAATTGCACACTTCTAGGAAGGTTGAGTTCTCAGCGAGTTGATCAATCGGATAGCCACGGTGCAGCAAAATGCCTTCATCGCCATCGATAAAGGTAATCTGGCTCTCGCAGCTGCCTGTCGAGGTAAAGCCTGGATCGTAGGTGAAAACGCCCGCTTGCGCATAAAGCTTGCGAATATCAACAACGTCGGGGCCGGTAGAGCCGCCATAAATTGGCAAATCATAGGATTTACCGTTGATTTCGATTTTTGCGGTGCCCTTCGGCTGTGCTTTGCTTTCCATCATGCCCCTCATTTATCCCAGTGTCATGGCACATCTATGACAGAACAAGCGTCCTGAAGACGGCCCACAGCTTCTTCTGCGCCCAAAAGCGCTAATGATATGCCAAGATCAGGCGCAACAGCCCCGCCCGTCAAGGCCGCCCGGATCAATGGGCCAACTTGACCAAATGGCACGCCTTCGTCGGCAACGAATTGCGCAACCAGTGCCTTTAGCGACGAAGCGCTCCAATCCGTTTCGGCCTGTAGCCTCGGGATCAGGCGCGTCAGACGGGCCTTACCGTCCGCTGTTAACTGCTTCGCGGCTTTCTCGTCATAAGTTACAGGGCGCTCCAGAACGAGATAGAGCGACTGTTCCGCTAATTCCTTTACCGTTCTGGCGCGCAGTTTCGCTTCTGCCATCGCAGGCTCAAGCCGCTCTGCGGAGACCTTACGCCCCTGATCGGCAAACTCGCTCGCCGTAAGCGCTGCCAACCGCCCATTGTCTGCAAGTTTGATGAAATGGGCATTCACGCTGCCCATTTTGTCGAAGTCCAGTCGAGCGGGGCTTTTGCCAAGGCCTTCGAGATCAAACAGTGCAATCGCCTCATCGCTCGACACGATGTCCAAATCGCCTTGCGACCATCCAAGCCGCAAAAGATACGCCCGCATGGCCTCAGGCAGATAACCCATGTCGCGATAGGCCTCGATTCCAACGGCCCCATGGCGCTTTGAAAGCTTTTTCCCATCCGGTCCATGGATAAGCGGGACGTGCGCGTAGACTGGCTCCCGCCAGCCATTGGCCCGAATAATCGGTAACTGACGCGCCGCGTTCACCAAATGGTCGTCGCCTCGAATGACGTGAGTCACGCCCATATCAGCGTCATCAACCACGACCGCTAACATGTATGTCGGTGTTCCGTCGGTTCGCAACAGAACGAAATCGTCAATGTCTGCCCCGCGCACACGGACATCGCCCTGCACCACATCTTTCACCACAACATCATCATCCGGTGCCCGCAGGCGCACAGTATGGGGTTGGTTGTGCATGCCTGCCTGCATCGCCTTATCGCGCCATGGCGAGCGAAACGCTCGCCCTTCAGCAAATGCCGCGTCTTTCAACTCTTTTTCTTCATCAGCGCTGAGATAGCATGCAAACGCCCCACCAGTTTCCACCATTTTGGCAGCCACTTCAGCATGACGAGAAGTTCGAGAAGCTTGAAAAAGCGGTGGCTCATCAGCCTTTAGGCCCAGCCAATCAAGTCCATCAAGGATAGCATCCACCGCTTCTGTTGTGGAGCGAGCCCGATCAGTATCCTCTATTCTCAATAAAAACTTGCCACCGCTCTTGCGCGCAAACAACCAATTGAACAATGCTGTACGTGCTCCACCAATGTGGAGGAAGCCCGTAGGCGATGGAGCAAATCTTGTGACGACGGCAGGCGCGTCCGACATAGTAAAATGGCTCAAAAAGAACAGTGATTTTGGCCAAGTAGCACAACAACAGAAGGGGTCCAGCCATGGGGGTGCTTTCAAGGCTTGGCGATTGCATCTTGGAGGCCTCAGGGAATCCCTTGCACATCAAAATCGCGGGCGACTGATCCTTTTCGCGCCCGTTTTCTTCGGCGCGGGCTGTGCCTTCAGTGTCGAAGCGGGCAGGGCAGTCACCCTATCGATGAGTCTTGTCGTCGCGCTTGTTGCGCTGGCGGTAACGTTCGGTTTCCAGCATGTTGCAAACCGAACCGGTCGGCAGTCTTTCGCGCGGCTATCGCTTCTGGGATGGGGCGCAACCCTTCTCTGCATTGGCGCCTCTTTCTGCCTTTGGCATACGGCGCGAATAGCAACCCCCGTAGTGTCAGACATCGATAGCCCGGTACTCGTTACTGGCTGGGTGGAGGGCATTGAAACGGGCGCCAACGGGCCACGTGTGCGCCTTCAAGTCTTTTCCTATGCTGACCGACTCGCGACCACGGAGAAACCAGCTACCATTCGGTTCGCCCTTCGCAATCAAGACCCCCCACGCGTCGGTAGCGCTCTTCGATGCCGTGTCATCATGCGGGCACCGGCTGGGCCAGTGGTGCCGAACGCATTCGATTTTGCACGCCATGCGTGGTTTACGCGGCTCGGCGGCGTTGGCTTTGCGCTCGGCGTTTGTGCACCCGCAGAGTTGCCGAAGGTGCAAACTACGGCTGACCAACTAACACTCGGATTCGCACAGCTCCGTGCGGACGCCACAAATGCGATTATTGGCCGCGTTCCGGGCCCGGGTGGCGGCTTTCTTGCGGCCATGACTACGGGGGATCGAAGCGCACTGCCGCCGGAAGATCATGAAGCTCTACGCGTCTCGGGCCTCTATCATCTTTTGTCGGTCTCGGGCCTTCATATCGGCATCGTGGCTGGCGCGACGTTCTTTGTACTGCGATGGATGCTGGCTCTCATTGGTCCCTTGGCGCTTCGGTGTTCCATCCGAAAAGTTGCGGCTTTGGCGGCGCTTTCGATTGCCGGCTTCTATACCGTTTTTTCCGGGGGCGATCCACCGGCTGTTCGCTCGTGGATCATGTCGGCTATTGCTCTAGGCGCCATCGTTCTGGATCGCCCGGCCATATCGATGCGCGGGCTCGCTGTTGCGGCATTTATTTGCCTACTCATCAGCCCCAACGCGGTCGTTGAGCCCGGGTTCCAAATGTCTTTTGCCGCTACGGGTGGCCTGGTCGCGCTATTCGAAGCCTGGCAGCGTCGAGATCCTGATGGCCCGCCACCGAGTATTTTCATGCGTTGCCGAGACTGGGCCGCCGGGATCGCTGCTACAAGCCTTGTGGCAGGCACTGCTACAGCGCCGTTCGCCGCTTATCATTTCAGCCGCGCAACCTCGTTTGGTTTGATTTCAAACCTCGTTTCCGAACCCTTCATTTTGTTCGTTGTTGCCCCAGCTAGTTTAACAGCCGCTATGCTCGCCCCGTTTGGACTATCTGATGTTCCGCTCGCGATCGCCGCCTGGGGGTTGGACCAAGTCCTCGCCATCGCCCGTGTCGTCGCCCAATGGCCTTATGCAAGTACAATAGTCCCTCCTGTCCCGCCTTGGACGTTGGGGGCAAGCGCTATCGGGCTGATCTGGATAGTCTTGTGGCGAACATGGTTTCGTTGGCTTGGCACTCTTGCTTTCATGGCGGCGGGCATAGGCATGGTCGTGGCGCCGAAAACGGAGCTTTGGATAAGCCCTGAGTCAGGGGCAGTTCTTTACACACCATGGCGCGCAAATACGCCGGGAAAGCCGCACGTCTGCATTTCTTCGGGTGCGCGATTTGATGCGTCCCGTCTAACCGATGCCGCTGGGCTTGCCGATAAAGACCAAGAGCGGCTGGAACCAGCACCGCGAGCACGTTTGAAGTCACCCTGTCGGATAGAGCTACTGGATGGGGGTAGGCTTGAGCTCGTGTGGGGCAAACTTCAAGAGCGAAGCGTTGTGATAACAACCCCAAACGCCGCGCCAATGACGATTTCCAAAGGCGTCAATGGCGTTAGACTGCGTCGAATAGCGGGCCAGTGGCAGATCGAGCACCACCCTCAGCCAAAGGGGCTGTGGCAACCCTAGCGCCACTTCCTTGACGGGCCGAAGTCAATGCAAAAAGGCCCTCAATTCTCAGCCAAATGGAGTTCCTGCACGCGCTGCCCTATGAAAATCGCCCGACGCAGCCTATAGGGCGGAATAATGATCGGTGTGCAGGCACTGTGCTCTAGGCACCCGACCAAGGGAATTGCATGGCCAAGGAAGAATTACTTGAGTTTCAGGGCACAGTTCAAGAGCTGTTGCCGAATGCCACCTTCCGCGTGAAGCTGGAAAACGACCACGAAATCATTGCCCATACCGCGGGAAAAATGCGGAAAAACCGGATCAGGGTGCTGGCGGGCGACAAAGTGCTCGTTGAAATGACACCCTACGACCTCACTAAAGGCCGGGTTACGTATCGCTTCAAATAAGGGGGCGCCTTGCTCGTGACGCCCGGTTTGAACACACATCAACGCCTAATTTTGGCGAGCGCTTCGCCGCGTCGCTTGGAGCTGTTGGCAAGGATTGGTATCCACCCCGACGCAATTGCGCCAACAGACATCGACGAAACACCGCTCAAAGGCGAGTTGCCGCGCGCTTTGGCCAAACGTCTCGCGATTGGCAAAGCGGCCGCAGCCTATTCTTTGGTAGAACCAGAAGCGGTAATCCTTGCCGCTGACACGGTTGTAGGCGTTGGTCGACGTATCCTTCCAAAAGCAGAGACGCGCGCGGAGGCTGAGGCCTGCTTGCGGCTGTTGTCTGGTCGATCACACCGTGTGTTTACGGGTGTGGCAGTCAAAACAGAGGCTAAGTCTGGCGTGCGTATCAGCGAGACCCGGCTTGCCTTTAAGCGGCTCTCCGACACAGAGATTGCAGCCTATCTTGACGGGGGCGAATGGCAGGGCAAAGCCGGCGGCTATGGCATTCAAGGCGCAGCAGGGGCCTTTGCCACGCACCTCATCGGTTCATTTGAAGGCGTGATGGGCTTACCACTTTACGACACTGTGTGCCTCCTCGAAGGGGTTGGCTATAGAAAGAAATCAAGCCATGGGCGCACGTGAAATTGTTGTTGACGAACGCATTGGCGAAACGCGTGCCGTTCTTTTGGACCGCGACCGTATCCTCGAAATACGCGTAGAGCGCTGGAGCGATCGAGCAGCACGTGTAGCATGGGGCCAAAGTTTTGTTGGACGCGTTCGCGCGATTGATGGCCGCATTGGCGGGGCTTTTGTTGATCTTGGTATCGGCCCTGAAGGCTTTTTGCCATTCGGTCGAGACCGCGCACCGCAGGTTAATGAAGGCGCGGCCATCGAGGTCCGCGTTGTTCGCGAAGCCATGGGCGATAAAGGCCCAGCGCTTACCTTGCTCGGTGAAGGCGAGGGGAAGCCAGTCCCACGCGCGCTCGATGAGGCAGAAGCCTGGGCCGGCTGGGATGGCGACATTCGCTCCGCGGAGGACGATGAAATTGCCACCATTGATGAAGCGCTGGAAGCAGCCTTGTCTCCCTATGCGCGCATTATGGGCGGTGGCCGCCTTATCATCGAACAGACCGCAGCCCTCACCGCGATCGACGTTGATGCGTCGGATCGCCACCAAAGTGGTGACCCTGCGCGCTTTGCCCATGTGCTCAATATGGCCGCAGCCCACACGGCTGTTCGCCAAATTCGTCGTCGCGGCCTCGGTGGTCTCATCGTAATCGATTTTACGGGTCCGCGTCGGAGGGGCGATACAGACGCCCTTACCGCGGCCATCAAACAGGAGTTCGATGCCGAACGCGCCAGCGGCATCGATGCGCCAAAAACCGAAATGCTGCCGGTGTCACGTTTTGGCTTGTGCGAAATCGCGCGGCAAAAGCGGCGCCGCACGCTTGGTGAAATTCTGCTGGCGTCCAATGGGGAGCCCACGCCTGAAACCGTCGCGTTGAATGGTTTAGCCCGCCTCGAACACGTGATGCTCGACGCCAAGGGCCGCATGGCGAAGCTTGAACTTGCGCCAGATGCTCACGCGTGGCTGGAAGCCGACCCGATTGGCTGGCGCAAGGCCTTAGCGGAGAGGGCAGGGGGGCGGTTTGAGCTTCTGGCTGCTCACGGCCGAGCCGCTGGATATTTCGAGGCTTACACCGAATGAACGCTGTCAAGCCATGCCCAGTGTGCAAACGTGTCTCTACGGCAGAGTACGCGCCATTTTGCACCAAGCGCTGCGCAGACATCGACTTGTCGCGTTGGTTTAAGGGCGTTTACGCCGTCCCCGTGGTAGAGGCCGCCGAGGAGCTTGAAGATGGCGAGGATGATGGCGGCGACTTCGCCTAGCCGCAGGGCGTCTCGCTGCTTTCAAGCCTTTTGCCGCTTCTCCCACCGATAGAGCACATCTGGCTCTCTTTCTTCGTTACGACTGCCATCTGTTTCTTCGATCGCTATAAATCTGTTGCGCTCATAAAACCGACGCGCGCCAGAATTGCGTTGAAACGTCCACAAACTCAGCGACGAGTGCGCGCCCTTGGCAAGCGCTAAAAGGCCGTTGCCCACGCTTCGCCCTTGAAAGCCCGGCAACACATAAAGTTGGTCGATCCAATTCTCCCGAAAAGCAACAAACCCAACCAAACGGCCATCCAAATACCCGCCCCAAACAGCACATTGTTCGAAAACAACATCACGAAAATAGGCACGATCTTCGTCTGGCGTGTGCAAGCCGCTCAGCCAAGGCAGCGCGGCATCAAACGACGCACGATGGATTAAAGCCACGTCATCCATAGCATCGCGCTCAAGTTTCGTCAGGTTCAGCATTGCACCCCCATTCGCTGCAGCCCAACACTGGACGCCCCAAGCGCCAACGTCTATACGCGCTCTTCCGCAACGGCCCTCGGGCTACGCGCGTGCCCGGATAGCTCAGTTGGTAGAGCAGCGGATTGAAAATCCGCGTGTCACTGGTTCGAATCCGGTTCCGGGCACCATTTTTGCGCTCCGGCGCCAGCATTTTTCACAGAGTTTGAACAATACGAGTATTGTACTCATCAGTGGCTCGTTACTGTGAGGTTGTGCCAAAAAAGGGATCTCCGGTAGCGGTCGCGTTTTTGGCCGTCTGCATGCGGATGCTCTGACAAGAGATTCTATGACGACTACGTCACTGTAAAAGCTTGGAATGGATCTTATTTATCGTCGCTTTTGTTGATCCAGCATCGGTCAAGCTCATAGCCAATTGCTTCAATTCGTCGGCCCTAGCCTTACCGTGGATCGGTTCGACGAGATCACGGAACTTCATGTCGCGCAGAGCTTGGGCTTGGGGTGCGGGCTTTGACGGTATTTGGTCGGCTGTCTGAATAACCCGTATCTCGCCTGATTTCATGTAAAGCACGATATAAGAATCCAGCCCCTTCTGGTCCTCAAAGCGGGTTTTCGCAGCCAGAGACAAAATCGCAGGATCATCAATGCGCGCTTTCGCAATTGTGCCTGCATCGGCTTTCCCGTGTGTGAGGTAGAAGGCGACCATAAAGGCGAAATTTGTTTTCGCTCCAATTGAGGTTTGCGGTGGCTCAAACTTCTCCAGCTTTACCCGAACCACGCCGCGAATCGCTGGATCCCCCCGCAACGCAAATCGTTCAATGTCATTCGCGCGAAGGCCATCGGCAATTTGCGGCATCAACGCTTCCAACGTTGGGATTATGGATGACGAAGCGGCAAAAAACTTCGGATAAATGAAGGTAGGGCCATCAAGTCGATTAACAACATCGGCGATCTGGGTGGTGTCCGCGGCCGTATTGGTAAGCCTCCCTAACAAAGCAAAAATACCGGCCCGGCCCTCAAAGATCAGCCGCGCACCGTGCTCGCCGCTTCGCGCTAACAGTGCAGATTCAACGCCCGCACGCGCAGCACGGGCCAGAATTAAGCGCTTCTCTTCGGTTTGATCGTAGAAATACTGAAACGCCCCGCCCGCCGCCCCCATTGCTAAGGAAATCGCGTGTGCGGTCTGTGATGGGTTAAGTCGCAGCATTCGCGAGGCCACTGCGGCCGACGCCGCAGGTCCCCAAACACCGGCCGACATCAAACCATCATCTTGTAGCGGGCCGAAGGGTTCAGCCAATCCTCCTTGTACGGAGTAACCGGCAGCGATTGCTGCCATTAAGTCGTCGCCGGTCACACCCTCGCTTTGTGCAAGTGCCAATGCTGGGCCAATCACACAGGGCGACGCGCGGATTTCGGCGCGAAAGTCGCTATCATCAGTCTCGGAATAGTGGATGAGGAAAGAGAGTGCTCCCGCCACATCCTCCACAGGCGCCGCCACGCGTCTTCCTAAGATCATAGCATCGCCAATCCCGCGCCGCTGGCCAATTCGGGCAAGATAGGGGTCGTTCTTGGCTGCGCGAGCTGTGAAGGCCAGCGTTCCTAAAGTGTCGAGTAAACTGAGCCTCACCCGTTCGCGCGTTTCATTGGAAAGGCTGGTGCCGCGCGCCTCAGAAACGATTTTTCCGATTTGCTCCACAAGACTGGGCGGTTCGCTGGTGGTGCCAGCAGCCTGCGCCGATCCACCGCTACCGACAAGCGCCCCTAAGCCAGTGGCTGCCAGCGCCATGAACACGTCGCGCTTACTTGGTTGCTTGAGCTCAATCCGCATACCGCTCTCCCGTGTCGAGCAACGACAAGACCCTACTGAGTGCGCAATTTCTGCGGATCGACAGGCACAATCGGATAACCCGCTCCCGTTTTTAGCCCGTCCAAGAAACGTCTCGTACCAATAACCTGGTCGTCAATCCATTGTGGCGGGTTCAAAACGCGTCCGAAAAAGCTCATCGCATCCAAGAAACGTGGTCCAATGGACGGCCCAACATGCTCGGCGCCTTTCACTAAGCGATACTCATGCGACACGCCCGCGTCGAACAAAATACGGTGCAGAAACTCCGTCCCGTGATGCAGGAAAAACATGTCTTGGTCGCCTGCCTCTAAATATATATTCAAGCCTTTTAACCGGTCTGGGTTTGACTTGGCGATGTTGGCGGGATTGTTAGCGGCGTAATAGGCCTTATCAACCGGCTTGCCGTATATCTCTTCAAACAGCGCTTGTGAGCGCCAAAACCGGTCTCGCAGTTTTATGTCATCAAACGCAAGAACAGGCTCAATGCCTGGCTCCATGCCCGCGACAGCTTCAAAGACTTGAGGATATTTGAACGCAAGCCGGAGTGAACCCATCCCGCCCATAGAGATTCCGGTGATCATGGTGCCTTTGCGCCCCGGCACGATCGCATAGTTCGCGCGCATGTGGGCTAACAGGTCTGTTACGACAAAGGTTTCCCATTTTTGGGAGCCGTCGCGATAGTCCATATAGAAACTGCGCCCCGCCGATGGCATCACCGACACAACAGGTGGGATCAGGCCGCGCGCAATCGCTTGATCCAGCAGATTGGCCATGCGATCCATATTTTTGTTGGAGCCACCGCCACCATGAAGCTGAACGATGAGCGGATAAGGCTCTGCCCGCTTTGGGTCATAGCCGGGTGGCGTATAGACGGTGATCGCCACCGCGCCCGGAACCAGCTTTGAGGCGATGCTGCCTTCAATCAGCTTGCCATCGAGTGCCCAGGCCGCGTGCGAAAGCGACGCCAAGCCCAACAACAAAATCACGAATCGCGTGAGTCTTTTCAGCATCATCCGATGTCCTCAATTGCCATTTAAGCCGCGCGCAGCCACGAATTCAGCATGCCAACAACGGGTCTGCCAAAGAGTTCTCCGCGCACAAATCGTCCGCGCCAAATATTGCCGTACAATGGCAAGCCATAGGCACGTACGATCTCAAACGTGGCGCTTGCTGGGTTTCCGTCGTCCAAAAGGGAAACGGTCACAGCTCGGCCTGCGCCTGTCTCAAGCTCAAATGCCGCCCGCTTTAGTTCTCGGGCCCTCCCAGAATCAATCACATAGCCACCTGAGTTTGGCGGCACGTCCAGTAACGTCGAAAAAAGACCGTCAGACCAGAGACTTGCAAAGGCGAATGGCTCCACAAAGCGCGCGCTTGTCTGGCTTTGCTCGTGGAATTGTGCGGGGCCGACAAACGAAATTGGCTTGCCCGCAATGTTTAGAGCAAAGCGGGCCTGCCCAAACGCTTCTGTTCGACCCTGCAAAAGCCCCGCAAAGCCTGAAATCGGCGAGAATTCAGCGCGAACGGTCACCCGCCCTTGATCAGCGCCCCATTCCCCATCACTGTCGAACGCGGCTTCCAGTGTCACACGCTCAGGCGCTGTAAGGCTCCCCGCGCGACTGTAAACAGCTTGCGCCTTTTTGCCAGACTTGGCTCGGTATTCGGCGATTTTGGCATCGGGTTCGGTGAGTTTTGGCCCGTTCCATGGCACATTATTAGACGCAAACTGATAGAATCCGCTTGGCGTGTGCACCATCGCCCAAAACCAAGTCACACCCGTTTCAGGATATTGGCAGGCGCGAATAGCGGCAAAATGGGTGCCGCCAATGTCTGCGCCAGACAGCATTACCGATTGCGATAATGTCGCAGTTCCTTTTGGCGGCATGTCTACCTCGTGCGGCGCTAGTGTAACCCCGCGACCCGCTACGCACCCACCGAGGCTCATTGCTCCCAGCGACGCCGTAGCGCCAGCCAAGATCGCACGCCGAGGGGGCATGGCCACCATCATCCAAGAGGCTGAATAGGGGGCGGAAACCATTTGCCAGAACGCATCTCTTTGCGTGGCACATACGCTCTGAACGACACCCGGAACGGCCCATTCGGCATTGGCAACCAGTTTCCGCCCGTAGCGACATCCGGTTGCGCGACAGACAGCACAATATCAATCGAGCCATCTGCATTGCGGACAAGGCCCGGCGATCGGTCGCTCACGGCGTAGCGATTGATTGGGTTCGGAACAAAGAAAAACCGGCCATCGGGTTCAGCGGCATACATCGTCACCGACCAAAATCCTTCAACAGGCACGCCTTCCGCAGGCACCCTGATACGGTAAACTTTTGAGGCATCCAGAATGCCGCCCGCCCCATCAGAAATTGAGGTGAAATACATCGCCTCGGCTTGGCCAAGCGCGGCAATCCCACCCAAGGCGATGGTAGCGCGCTCAAGATCATCATTGCCAAAATTGCCCGTTATCGCACTGGAGCTGCCCCAACCATTTCCCTGTGCCGCAGTCTGGCCAAATCGACCGCGCAACCGGGCAATGCCGCGCGGCCCAGCCTCGCGCCACGCTTGCTGGATTTGCGGCGACAACCCATCAAATGCGTTGGTAGCGCCCGGCCGGATCCCGAGGCTGCGGAACTGGCGTGCTCGCGCGGCTTGGCCGACCAAACGCTTTTGACGACCGAGCATTTCATTGGCCGCCGCCAACACCTTCTCGCCATTCGCACCATCATCGGTCAGCGAAACAATGGGTCGGTTCGGGCCGCGCCCTGGTGGCAGCGTCAACACGATCTGATCTTGAACAAGGCTCGCCGCTGGAACGTCAGCCGGACCAGTCACCAGAATGCGCCCCAACATCCACACGTCATTGGTGTCGGAACGGATAAGTGTCGTGCCAGCGGGTGTTTCGCCGCGCCAATCAGGGCCCACAATGCGAAACTTGCCGCCGACACCCTTAGTGGCTCGGGTTCCAATATAATAGAAGTTGTCTGTGAACGCGTTCATGAACGCGATGGAGAAGTAACGATCCAGAACGGTCGGCACCACCAAATCCACTGGACCGCCGGACAGTTCCAGGAAAGCAGAGCTATAGACCGTGTCATTGTTTGGCGCTGTTACACCGCGCGAACTTGCATCCGATAGGCCTCTTCGGGTTCCAAGCCTGTTCAGGCGCTCAGCGGGGCTGAGCACAACACTTGCCGCGCCCCCCGCACGCTGCATCGCGCGGGCAAACTCATACAGGGTGTAAGCATAATTGAACGCTGCATCGATCGCCGAAGTGCTCACTGCGGCTTGAGCTGGAAGTGCCAGAGTGCCGGAGGCAACAGCAGCGCCGATTACGAAATTGCGACGGTCCATTTCACGTGTCTTTCAAAGGCCAGAGGCGATGCCCTAACATCTATTACGAACTCAACTAGGGCATCGCATGCTAAAGCTATGGCTAGAAGGTTTTGCTGATCTCCAAGCCCCACGTGCGTGGCTCCCCCATATAGGCGTTTAGCGAGCCACCTTGAGCAACCGAGTTAAACGTTACGATCCGATAGGCCTCGTCTGTCAGATTGCTTACCCATGCTGAAACTTCGATGCCGCTCGCTTCGTGATTGATGCCGAGCGTTCCGTTTAGTAGCCCAAACGATGGTTGCCGCTTCAATGGATCTAGGTCCGCTCCTGTTATAGTTTCAGACTGATGGCGCCAGTTTGCGCGGGCATAGCCAATCACGCCATCCATAATTGGGCGACGCCAGCCTATTCCAAGTTGCGTTGTCCACTCAGGCGCAGCGTTTAGCTTTCGTCCACGCAGCGATACATCGGTCAACGCACTGCCATACCGTGCAAGGTTAAAGGTCGTTGCAGCCGTCAGGGTGACGCCCGCTCCAACATACCAGCGTGAGTCAAACTCTACCCCGCGCGATCGAACCTCACCTTGGTTTGAAAGCAGGGTCTCAGTTCCGGTAAACACCGTGCGCTGGAAATCAATGTAGGTTTGGTCGAAGAACGTCATGTTGGTGCGCAGTCGGCGATTTAGCCATTGCGCTTTGAACCCGGCTTCTACGCTCTCGGATTCTTCTGGATCAAAAGTTGCGCGTGTCCGGTTCCCGGCATCGCGATCAAGGCTAATGCCGCCAGCCTTAAAGCCCTTGGAGAAGCTGGCAAAAGCCAATATATCGTCGCTGATATCGTAGGAAACTGCAAACACGCCGCTGATCTTCTCGTCAGACTTGCTCGCTCTATAATCCCGCGTCGGACAAATCAGGCGCAAAGCCGCCGGAACAAGTGCCGACGTGCAAGAACCAGCCGAACGCGTAACAAACGTTCCGCCGCCATCCTTGTCCTCTTGGCTCCAGCGCAGCCCAAGCGTCACATCAAAGCGATCATTCACTTTCCAAATATTGTGTGTGAACACCGACCAACCGCTGGCTTGTAAGTCGAAACGGCGTAATTGATCGCCATCCCCAGCGGCATAAAGCGACACAATTGCCGGGCGCGCGCCTATCGCAGCCTGATAGCGCCCAGCGTCGGCACCGAGAACAACAGAGCTGCTCTGAATAAAGTCCTGATCAAAGTGGAACGCGCCGACCAGCCAATCGACCGGGCCGGCCGCACCACGCAACGTCACCTCAAAAGTATTGGTTTCGTCCTTGGAGAGTTCGTTCAATGAGTTTGTCAAATCAATGTCAGAGAAGTCACCATCAGCGTTGCGTAGGGATTCAAACACCCTCGAACTTGCGAGGCCGCGCAATTGAGCCCATCCGAGGTCCCAATTCAGCTCCAGCGAAATCCCTTTATCGTCCACTGTGGACGTAGGGGCGATATTGGTGGCCGTCAGAAAGTCGTTTTCACGCGTTGGGTTGAATACCGTACCACCCAGCGCCGCGATTGTGGTCGCGCGCGGACCGTTCAACACATAGGGGGCTGCGCAGCAAACATCCTCTTTCTTGGAAACATCAGCGATGAGGCGCATTTCAATCTTGTCAGTTGGTGTCCACAGAGCTTGCCCGCGAATGGCCCATCGGTCACGGCTATTAAGATCCTGTTTGAGCTTTTGATCTTTCACATAACCGTCGCGCTTGTTCAGATTACCCGCCAAGCGAAGTGCGAATTTATCGTCCACAATGGGGCCGGTGATCGAAAATCCGGCGCGCTGGGAGTTTAGCGACCCTGCGCCCGCAAAAACTTCGCCGCCAAATTCAAACTCAGGCTTTTTGGTTGCGATGGTAATCGCGCCGGCTGTCGTATTCTTGCCAAAAAGGGTGCCCTGCGGCCCGCGCAGGATTTCAACACGCTCCACATCCACAAGCTCGTTCAGCGCAATGCCAGACCGAGGCAAATAAACCCCATCAAGGAACACCCCAACCGTAGGCTCCAAGCCCGCATTTTGCCCTTGAGTGCCAACACCACGAATTCGGATTACGCCACCAGTGGTCTCAGAGTTTGAAACCGTCACCACCAAGGAAGGCGCGAGCGACTGCAGGCTTTGGGTATCGCGCACCACGGTTTCACGCAGGGTCTCGCCCGACACAGCTGTGATCGAAATCGGCACTTTCTGTTCGGACTCAGCACGCCGGGTAGCCGTAACAATAATGGTTTCCGTGGCCTCACCGGCCGCTGGCGTTTGCGTTGTCTGAGCAACAGCAAATCCCGGCACGCTTGATGCAATCAAGACCGCTAAACAAGCAGAGCCAAAAAGCGTTTTTTTCATTCGATCCTCCCGCCCGGGGAGTTTGGCGTAGCATCGCCATCCCCAGTGCATTTTTGCTTATTGTCGGCAATTGACGATGCCGTAGCCGCTTTAGCCTGTCAACGATTCATTGATGCGATGCAGTGGTGCTCGCTTTCTCGTGTTCCATTTTGGTCAACCGCGCCAAAAGTGCCGTCCGCGCAAAAGAAACAGAGACTTTGGCAAGCGCTTCTGCGGAATGGGCATCACCGGCCACTATTGCCGCTAGAAGCGCGCGAAGTATTTCTGTTGCGGGCCGCAGATAGCTATCATCCTCACCCTCGAGAAGTTTGTTCTGCCACAAAGCCAAGCGACCAATTCTAAGGTTCAAGTCATAAGACGTGCGCGATGCGCCGTGGCGGCCCATGTAGAGGCCGAGAGCAAAGGCGGCCTCTATGCCAGCACCAGCCTCGCCGGTCTCCAAGGCTCCTAACGCAGGTTGCAAAATCGCATTTAAAGCCGCGTGATGGTGCGGCTTAAGGTTTGTGGCTGCTTGCCGAGCGACAACGCCATAAATAACCTCAAGAAGATCAAAGATATGCTGGGTGTCCGATATCGATAGCTCTATCACCTGGGCGCCACGCCAAGGCCGTACGACTACGAATCCTAAGCTTGCTACCTGTCGTAAAGCCTCGCGTACAGGTGAGCGGCTGACTGAAAAGCGGTCTGCCACATCTTGCTCTCGGATCCATGTGCCCGGTGGGTAACGCCGCTCCAGAATGTCGCTAAGCAAGGCGTCCGCAATTGCTGCGTCGAGGGGTAAATGTGTCTTGATAAGGGGTGCAAAGGCGATGTCTCGAGAGAGATCTTCGGAGGGAACGTCAATGGCCATAAAGATCACCTTGAAGGGAGGATTGCCGACAATTTGTAACGCGGTCGCGCAATCGTCAAATCGCAGCGGCAGTTCTTGGTAGATTCAAGCCACATCAGGCCGCCAGAATGGCTACTCCCACAAATAGCCTGCATCCGAAGCGATTATGGTCTAGCCAAGAATTTCCTTCACCGCGCTCTCAAGCCCTCGATAGGCTTGATAGATCAGGCGCCCATTGGTGGCATCCGCCCCATCATTGCGCGCGTGGTGAAGCCGATGGCTGCCAAAGTTAGCGATAAGGCGCGTGTGCCCATCCATCAGGATCTGCTTGGCCTCACCGGCTGCCGCCTCAACAGTCGCAGGGTAAGGCACCTCAAAGCCCGGAACCCCCAGCATTGTTCGCTGAATAATGGGCAAGAAGTCCGGGTGAGCCAGCATGAAGTGGCTCGAATCCATATTGGGGAGTGGCGCCATCAGCCCGCCGCCAAGCTCGTGCCAATCGCGCGCAGCAAAAGCGGCGCCCAAATGAACCCACAAATCAACCTTGGCATCGTGACCAACGACCGACTCGTTGAATTGTTTGCTGCCGAGGTTCTCAAACTCGTGGCCACTCATCCCACCCGTGGTGATGTCGAGGTCAGGATAGTCCTTCGCCAGCCACTGGGTGAGCGCCAAAAAAGCCGCCACCCCACTGCCGCGTTCAGCCCCGCAGGTAAACCATCCACTCAACGGCGTCGTCACGACAATCTTGCGCCCAGATCCTGCTCGTCGTCCAGCGATGTTGAAAGCGGGACGCTGTCCAGTTTCACCTTCAAGCTGTAGCGTCGCCATCTGGCCGGCCATGGCCGCATCCAACAAAGGCTTGATGCCGCGCGAACCCAAAGCGATGCACGGGGTTGTCGGCGGTTCTTCGCCATATTGCGCATTAAGCGCCAACGCTTCGCCCGATGGTCCGTCAGTCACCACCACCAGCCCAAGCGCGCCATTAGTGAGGGCGGCACTAATTGGACCAGCAATGTTGGGCTGAAGCGCGCTGGAATGCCGCCCGAACGGCAACATCACGAGAGCAATCTTGCCCCTCAGATTGCTACTGTCGCGCGCATCCCGCCACAAAGCCAAAGGAGCCCGCAGACCGCCTGCCACAGTCGTCTTGATGGGGTGCTGGCCGATCCCGACAAAGTTTCCAGCACCCTCGACGCCGATTTGCGCAACGGCTTCATCGAAGTAGGGGACAGTGATTTTTTGGCGAAGCACTCTTATACCGATCGCCTGTAACCGTTCGCCAACCCACTCTCCCGTTGCCAAGTCACCGGCAGACCCAGACTGATGCCCGCCAAAAGACACATACTTTTCAAGGTCAGCCTGCAAGCTCGCCACACTTACATTGCTGATTGATGGTGAACCTTCAGCCGCTGCCAAGGCACCCCCCGCTGAACCTATCACCATTGTTGTGGCTCCCAATGTTAGAGCAGATCGACGGGATATATCTAAGTCAACGCGGCTCATTTCAGGCTCCTCGCTCGTTGAGCGCGCAGCTTCTAAGGATTGGTCGCGAAGCGCCAGCAAATTTTTTGCGAACCCCAACCTACCCAAACAAAAAAGTAAATCGCTGTGCGTTCTCTAGCGCAAATCCAGCACATATTTTGCATTTTACTACATAAAAACAGACAACTGTAAAAAATCTATCCTACCGAGCTTTCTGTCGTTGTAAACTTCGCAAGTCAAAACGGTCCAAAAAAAGCCTAACGCCATCCCGCAAGGAACCAAATGACAGGAAATGACAGGAATTGACGGCAAGAACAGGTTTTTCGGTTGAGCCAAGTGAAACTACCCAACGAAAAACAACGTCAAAACAACAACCATAAACAAATCTTAGTTTCTGCCTGTTATCACACACCAACCTCGCAGGCAGATGAGGGGCCGAAAGCGTGACTTTCGGGAGGGGAATTCATGGCACCAGCGGAAATCGAACGTCGCGCTCTCGTCTTGGCGATGCAGCATTTTTATCGACGGGTCTGGTCGGGCAATGCCGCGGTCACACGTTTTGTGTCGATCGCGGTAGTGACACTCTCAACGCTCGTGGTGCTCGACATTTGGTGGGGCATCGGTGTTGCCCTCTGCATGTTGTTGGCCGTGACTGTGGAGCTCCGAGTTTACCGTTGGTTTAGCGCAAAAGAAGCCAGCTTTGCGACGTTAAGTCACGATGAATTGCGGCGCGTTGAAACAAAGTTTCTCAACTTAATTTCCCTAGTTGTCGCGGTTTATAGTCTCCCTTACACAGCGATGGTATTCGGGCCGATGCCCGGCGCCTTGCTGGCCTTGCTTTTCAGTCTAGGCACGATGGTCGTGATTACGGCACAGCACGTCATGACTCGGAATATGGTGTTCCGCACCATCCCGGCCCCAGCCCTAACCTTAATTGCTAGTTCCGCCTCATTTGTAGACGGTTGGATGAGCGCCTTTTGTGCCTGCTTGGCAATGCTTATTATCGGGAACGTCATTGCGATGACGCAAGCGAGTTACAACTCCGCCAACGAAATGATCGAAGCTCAACTTGAAGCCGAGGAATCTGCGCGCGCCTTGGAAGCGCGTCGTCTTGAGCTTCTGGATGCCGATGCCGCCAAAGGCGATTTGATTGCGAGCCTAACCAAGGCGCAAAAAGAAGCTGAAACCGCCACGCACCGCCTCCAATTCATCTCGGACAATACAATCGATGCCATTGGCCTCATGGCGCATACTGGGCGCGCCAAGTCGATCTCGGCAGCGATCACCCATATTCTTGGCTGGTCGCCCGACGAATTCATCGATAAATCCGACGACCTTATCCACCCCGATGACCTTGAGCCTGCGTTAGCCGCCGCCGAAGACTTTATCAAAAACCCGCGTCAGATCGCACTTGAACAACGTTATCGCCATCGCGACGGTCACTATGTCGAGGTTGAGGCTCGGTTTAATCCTGTCCGAGACCCCGAAACTGGGGAGTTCACGGGCTGCGTTGTTACAATGTCTGACATTACAGCCCGAAAGAAAAATGAAGCCGAGCTTGGCGATGCCCAGCGACGCTTGGCTGACCAAACCCGTCAATTGACCCTTATCAGCGATAACGGATCCGACGCAGTCGGCTTGCTCGATTCCGATGGCGACGTGTTGACCGTCTCGCGCGGCATCACGCGCATTCTCGGCTGGGAACCAGAAGAATTCAAAGCGCGCGCCATCCGATTTATTCATCCCGACGACGTCGATGCCGTCATTCAAGCCAATAGCGGTGAGTGGCTCGAAAGCACACCCTATCGCGTCCGTATTCGCATTTTGAACACGGCGGGAGAGTATGTCTGGACCGAAAGCCGTATCCGGCCGGTACTCAACAATGAAACTGGCCGCTATGATCACGCTGTGTTTGTAACGTCAGACATTTCCGCCCAGCGTGCATACGAAATCGAGCTCGATAATTCACGCCGAGACGCCGAGGCTGCCAACATCGCGAAGTCCCAGTTCCTGGCAACGATGAGCCATGAGCTCCGCACCCCGATGAGCGGCATTATGAGTATGCTGGAGCTTCTCAAGCGCTCCGATCTCAATGACGTTCAGCGCGATCAAGCCCAAACCGCCACCAGTTCCGCCAACAACCTGCTTCTTCTTCTCAACGACATTCTCGACTATTCCAAGCTTGAAGCCAATCAAATCAAGCTTGAGTTAGTCCCGGCAAACGTCGAAAAAATTGTCCGCGATGTTGCCACACTGTTTGCCCAACAGGCCCACGAATCCGGGATTGATCTAGATGTCGAAGCGACGGGAGTGATCCCGGATTGGCTCGAAGTTGACCCAACTCGCCTGCGTCAAATCCTCATTAATCTCATGGGCAATGCTATTAAGTTCACGAAGAAGGGCGCGGTGCGAACGACGCTGTCTTACGCAGCAAACACACTAAAGATCGAGGTTCGCGACACCGGCATCGGCATCCCCGAGGCTGTTTGTAACCGTCTATTCCAACGCTTTGTTCAAGCCGACGCCTCCACCTCTCGCAAGTTTGGCGGCTCGGGTCTGGGATTGGCCATTTGCAAACAATTGACCGAGCTTATGGCCGGCAAAATATCCGTGAGCAGTGTTCCCGAGCACGGAAGCGTGTTCACGGTCATCATTAAAGCGCCACCGGTCGAGGGCCCTGTTATGATCGAGGACGGCGTCCAAACTGATGATGCAGGCGAGGGGAGCTCCCGCCCATTGCGCATTTTGGTCGCGGAAGATCACCCTGTGAACCAAAAGATCATTGCGGCCTTTCTCGCGCCGTTCGATCACGAAGTCACAATCGTTGGAGACGGACAACAAGCGCTCGATATGCTTAGCACAGCCCGCTTTGATCTCATCCTCATGGATATCCAAATGCCAGTGATGGACGGCATTGCCGCTACAAAGGCAATTCGTGCCAGCGATATACCAATCAGCACCATCCCGATCGTGGCCCTAACGGCCAATGCTATGGTGGGAGACCGCGAAGCATATCTCGCCTCCGGCATGGATGACTATATTTCCAAGCCAATCGATCCTTCGCGTCTGACAGCAGTTTTGGAAAGATTCGCCAGCGAACTTGATCGTGCCGAGGGTGCATTCGAGCAACATCGCCAGAGTGCCTAGAACTAGCCTCGTTTAACCAAATCGTGGAAATCTGCACCCGCTTTGATAAATCCCAAGGCTTTCGTTGCCAGATTGACACACCTCCGTCACACTTGTTCAAAATGTGGAAGCAGTCTGACGCGCGCTGTTGCGAGGACTGAAGTCTTTGCCACACTGAGAACAGTAAAGGCTGCGGTCACGATCAAGTTTGAAACACGGACCACGAACATCAATGGCAGGTTTGCCGGACACTGAGCGGACTGGGGAGAATTTTCCAATGACACTTCGTACTGTATTGCTAACCGGCATTGCGCTTTCGGCGCTTGCCGTATCGGCGCCAGCCCTCGCGCAGCAAACTGCCGCAGCAGAGGCAGAATCGTCGATCAAAGTCGAAACGGTCATCGTTACGGCGCGGAAAACTGAAGAAGCGTTGATCGCTACCCCTGTGGCAGTCACGGCCATTGGCGCATCGGACGTTTCGCGCCTCAACATTCAAGCCATTGACGATCTGGCTCGCTTCACACCTGGCTTCTCCTTCTCAAAAGCGTTTGGCCGCTCAACAGACCGTCCTGTCGTGCGCGGTGCGGCCAGCATTTTGGCCGGTGGTACGATCCCGGGTGTTGAATCCGGAACAGCTTTCTTCATCGACGGCGTCTACTATCAAGGCGACGTTTCCTCTATCGATATGAGCGACGTTTCACGCGTTGAAATCATCAAAGGCCCACAATCGGCGCTCTATGGGCGGAACACCTATTCCGGCGCGATCAACTACATCACCAGCAGCCCAGGCGGCGCCTTCAAAGCCAACGCAACGCTGACGGCCGCAGAGCATGGCGAACGTTCGCTCACGGCGCGCGTAGGCGGGCCAATGGGCGACAAAGTCGCTGGTTCCTTGTCCGTGCGTCTTTACGAAACTGAAGGTGAATGGCGCAACGCGACAGCACCGTCGGAGAAGCTTGGTGCTGAGAAAACAACCGCGATCGCAGGCGTTCTGGAACTCCGCCCTCTGCCCGGTTTCTCCGTTCGTAGCCGCCTAAGCTACGCCAAGGACGATGACGGCCCGCGCGCTTTCGGCTTCCAGAAGTCGGACTTCAATGATTGCTTCCCAGGCTTTAAGTCCAACCTTTATAGCGGCCCGGCAGCGACAACTAACAACAATCCAAACCAGTATTTCTGCGGCGTCATCAAAGACACTGGGGTTTACCAGCAAAGCACCGGCAAAAATGGTCAACCGGCTTCCGGCCCATTCTTTGGCGTTCAGCGCGACCAATTGTTTGGTTCCATCATCGCAACAGTTGATCTGCCCAACGACATGGTCGCCCAAGTCAGCTATGGCTATCGCAGCGCCCAAACCCGCACCGGGTCGGATTCAGACTTCCAAACCCAAGGCACCAACGTTTTTGGTGCCAATGGAATCCCAACGGCCAATACAAGCTTTGGCAACCACGGCTATCTCGATGCAGAGGACATGTCGATCGAAGCCAAATTGTCATCGTCTCAAGAGCAACGCTTCCGGTGGCTGGTTGGCATTTACGGCTATGAGCTGAAAGAAGTCTCGTTTAACGACAACTTCTCCTACACGGAATCACCTGAATTCCGTCGCCTATCCGGCAAAAACCAAACATCAAACGCGGCAATCTTCGCGCGCGCCAGTTATGATATTCTGGAAAACCTGACACTCGACGTTGAAGGCCGGAGCCAGAAGGAAAAGCGCGCAACGCAAAACTTCTCCACGACCGCAGGCGCCACGCTGGGTTCGTTTATCTATGACGACAAACGTTCCTTCCGTGAGTTTACGCCGCGCGTCACCCTCACATGGAAGCCGACAGAAAACCAAACCCTTTTCGTCATCAAATCCGAAGGCAGCAAGCCGGGCGGTCTAAACGGCGCAACGGGCGCATCCATCGGTTTGGCAACCTTCGCGCCTGAGCACTCGGATAACCTTGAAATCGGTTATAAGGTTCGTCTGCTTGAAGGCCGTGGAACGCTTTCTCTGGCGGCCTACAAGAATGACGCTACCGACATGCAGCTGACCACCGCTGTGCAAAGCGCCACGGGCGGCAACCCACTATCGGTAACCACCAACCAAGGCGATGCTGAGATTAAAGGTCTCGAAGCCGACTTCCGCTTCCGGATCACCGAAAACCTTGGCATCGGCTTCACCTACTCTTATGTCGATGCGCAGTTTGTTAAGGGCTGTGACGCCGAACAATATGTGTTCACATCGGGCGGTTGGAACCTGCAAGGCGTGCCAATCGGTCAAGTAAATCCATGCAACGCGCCGGTTCGGACAATCCCAACGACCATTGCTCAGCCTAACGGAACGTTCATCCCGAACCCAGGGGCGTCCGGTTCTATCGTTGGTCAAGCGGTACCGTTGGTTCCCGAGACCCAAGCCAGCTTCAACTTCGATTACACCCGCGATCTTGGTGCAATGGGCATGACCTTCTTCGCCAGCGGCGATGTAAGCTATGAAAGCTCCAAGTTCGTTCAAGTTCACGGCGGCGCGCGCACCGGCGACACCACCCTGGTTGGCGGTCGCATGGGCCTCCAAGGCGATCATTGGAAATTGTCACTGTGGGGTAAAAACCTCACCGACGATGATACGATTCCAATCGCAACCCGTTGGTTCGATATCTATCAGGGCACGCCAATAACCTTGTTATCACAAGCCGGTATCTCCAGCGGTATCGGAACAGGCCCACGCGGCTTCTTCTATGCCCCACGAGCAGGCCGCACCATCGGCTTGGAGCTCAAGCTAAACTACTGATAAATCAAAAATTAAGGAAATTGGGGCTCGACAGCACTGTCGGGCCCCTCTTTTTTTATCCGTTTACGGATTATTGGCTTATCTCTTAGCTTGATAAAACTCAGTCACATTCCCATCAGGATCGCGAACCGAAATTAGAGCGGTTTTCCCAAGCCCGGGAATCTGAACGTCATCGCTCCCGCTTATGATGATTGCGCCTTTTGCTTCAATCGCGCGCCGGTAAGCCGGTAAATCAGCAACGGGATACCGAACGGACAGAATACCCAAATTGGGTGCGCGGGCATAAGTGGCAAAGTCGCGCCCTTCAAAGCCGGCAAACTGCATTAACTCCACCCGCCCCGTCTCACTCGGAGCAGGGCTCATAGCGGCAGCTTTTCGAGTGATTTTCGTGGTAAAATTCGTCGGGATCGAGAAGTTTCCAATGGTCGGCTGCGGGTCTACAAAGTCTGAGTTGAATGCCGTCGAAAAGCCTAAGACGTCGCGATAAAATGCTACCGCCAACGGTTGATCCCGTACCATTCGCATCGTGTTGAAGGCTTGTGAGATCGTACCAACCTTAAACGCCGTAAACGGCGGCGAAACTCTTTGGTAAAGTGCGATGTTCAGGCCATCAGGCCCCGTCAGCACGACATTTTTTAAATCCGAAGCACCGAACCGAAACGAATAGACCTCAGACTCTGCCCACCAGCCCATTGCAATGGCGCGATCGAACACGCGCGGAACATCGTCACTGCGCATCATGAGGGAAAAGATGCCGCCAGTGTCCCAAGCACGCGCTGCCAATCGGATTGGGCGTTGTTCTACCCCTTTGAACTGAACAAAACGCACGCAACCCGTTTTTACGCCCGGCGCACACAATAATTGAAACGAACCCGACGTGCCCGTCGGCAATCGCCAATAGTCCAGTTCAGCCCGCGACAGTCGGCCCGATTCCACGGGCCGCCATTGGCCAATTTCACGCAAAAGCTGGCCGCTCTTGGCAATATCGCGAACGCTTACCACGGCTTCAGTCCACGGGGCGGGCTGAGAAGGTTCGGCAAAGACCGGCAAAGCAAATGCGCCGACAATAAGTACGAGCACAGCCTTTTTCATACGGCCAATTTTCCAAAGGCGGCCGCGACAATCGCCGGGTCAGTCATCATTCCCATTCGCCCCACGGGTAAATCGATCAAGTTCCAGCCCGGTTCCGTTGCTGGCCCCCACATCTTCACTGAAGATGGCGCAAAGATTTGCCCAGCACCCCGCCAACAAGTGCGTGGAAGGCCCTCCCAACCCCCTCGGCTCAACACAAGCTTGTCCGTCCACGCCTTGGCAGGGTGCGGCGTAAGCAAACGCTTCACCTTGGCTTGCAAGTCTGGATATTCGTCCCCGATCAGCATTTTCATAGGATAATGTTCCAAAAACACCATCTGATACCCGTCAATAAACCCAGCCCTACGCGCTCTAAAATCCTCGGTTTCGCTGCCATCTGCCCGCATCTCAACGCCAGTCATGCGTCCTTCATGGGGGATCAACGCATCGAAAAACCCAATATGGCGGATCCTGTCGCGTCGCTGATCTGCCGCACCGGTAACCGCAACGCCGGAAAAGCTATGGCCAATTAGAATTACATCATTGAGTTCTTCATAATCCAAAACACCAACAATATCGGCAATGTGGGTATCCAAGCCAATCTGTGGAGTAATCAAATGATGCCGCTCACCAACGCCCGTAAGGGTGGGCGTAAACACGCGATGCCCCATTGCGCGCAAACGCGCCGCAACCTCGGCCCAAATCCAGCCCCCAAGCCACGTTCCATGCACCAAAACAAAAGTCGCGCTCGCGCCCTTTACCTCTCCCGCACCAGCATTTCCCGCGGTCAATGTTGCGACAGTCGTTGCGGCGCCAACCTTCAAAATATCTCGCCTGTGCATTGATTATCCTCATGCTCATTGCGCCAAAACAGGGCTAGCGTGTGAAGAAACGCTCACCCTTGTATGATTGGGCGAATACAGATTTCTGGGAAGGGCCGCATATGCGCGTGATCGAAAAAAGCTGGACCATTACGGGAGCCGCTCTCTGCCTCGCACTGTCAGCCCCTGTCCTCGCACAAGTGCCCGCTGCAGCGTCGGACCCAAAGCCAGACCTTAACCGCGCTATCCTCGAGAAGGATATGACGCGGATGCTCCAGTGGTTTGATGGTTCGTTTGATAACGACTTACAGGTTTTTTTCGAAAAGGACCTCAATACGCCGCAAGAGTATCGCCACGGTCGGATCCACTCAATTTTCAAGCGTGTAGCCGTTCCTGCGCTCGGTAAAGACGTTTTCTACGTCCAACAATATTCCGACAATGACCCCTCAAAAATCTATCGGCAGCGCGTCTACACCTTCACGCCCGATTACGCCGAAAACGCCATTCGGCTGGATATTCTCACACCTAAAGACGGTGCGCGGTTTATGGATGCCCATAAAGACCCCACAAAACTAGCCAATGCAGTAAGTGCTGATTTCAATGCCTTGCCTGGATGTGAGGTCTATTGGCGTCGCCAAGCCAATCAATTTCTGGGCACTATGAAGCCCAAAACCTGCAAAATCATCCGTACGGGAAAGCCAAGCCTATTGATCGACGACAACCTCGTTCTCACCGAAAACGAAATCTGGATTGGTGATGTCGCCACCCTGGAAGATGGAACCTATGTTTGGGGAAACAAAGACGGCGTGCCACATAAGCTTGATCGTGTTCGTCAGTTTAGTTGCTGGGTATCGCTGCTTCGGGGTGCCAAACACGGCGATACGGGCCTCGAACAGGGAAATGAGAGCTGGTTCTATCAAGCGAACTTACCGATCCACGACCGGGGCGGTGTACTCGCCGTTACTACCGATGAAACCCCACCGCGCACCGTGGAGTTTAAGCTCCGTCGCGTAGCTTGGCCTTATGGTCCAAATCGCCCATCCACAACGCTCTATGTGAATAATAAGGGCGAAGAACGCGCAGTGTCATACGCATGGGGCGAGGAAATGGCGACCCGTGTCGGGATAAACTTGCGTTGGATTCAGGCGAGCTGTTCGGCCGTCAACTAAAGGCTTCGCGCAACTAATCGCGCAAACGTTCAAAGCCCGCTTCCAAATCAGCGATCAGGTCATCGGCCGATTCAAGTCCAACTTGATACCGTAGCAGCGCCCCAGCTTCCTTCCACCCGGTAGAGGTGCGCCGGAGCTGTTCGTCACAGGGAATTACAAGGCTTTCAAACCCACCCCACGAAAAACCAAGCCCGATATGGCGGTAGCCTTCAATCATGCGGTTGATAGCGGCGTCGGAAAACGGCTGCATCACGACGCTAAAAATCCCGGCCGCGCCCGTAAAATCCCGTTGCCAAAGCGCATGATCGGGATGGGAGGGAAGGGCAGGGTGGAGAACGCGCAAAACCTCGGCTTGGCCTTCCATCCACGCCGCAATCTTACGACACGACGCATCATGGATGGCCAGCCGCGCATGCATGGTGCGCATCCCCCTTAAAACAAGGAATGCGTCGTCTGGCGAAAGCCCGTGGCCTAATTCCTTGCGGACTTTGAGGATTTTCTTCGCGAGTGTCGGCGTTCGCGAGATAACGGCACCGGCCAAAACATCCGCATGGCCCGCCTGATATTTAGTTAGCGCCTGAATGGTTATATCCACGCCCTTGTCGAAGGCCCGAAAAAATACCCCAGCAGACCACGTATCATCGAGCACAGACACGATGCCTCGCGCTGCGGTTACCGATAGGATCGCTGGGATATCTTGTACTTCGAGGGTGAGTGAGCCTGGGCTTTCGAGGAAAACTACGCTCGTGTTCGGCTTGCAAAGTGCTTCGATGCCCTCACCAATGCGCGGATCGTAATAGGTGGTCTCAACGCCATAGCGAGACAGCACGTTATCGCAAAAGCGTCGCGTAGGGCTGTAGGCGCTATCGGGCACCAAAACATGATCGCCCGTCCTCGTCAGCGCCAGTAGCGCGAGCGTGCATCCAGCCAAACCGGATGGGACAAGTGCGACCCCGGCGCCGGGTGAAATCGCCAGCAACGCCTCGTCCAAAGCGCGGTGTATCCGCGCGCCATCAAGCCCATACGTCCGAAGATCATCGTCATAAAGGTCTTTGACGGTTTCCATCAAAACGGTCGACGCGCGCTCAACGGGCGGGCTTACCGAGCCGCCGGCAATGCGGCCAGCGGTAACAACCCGTGTGATCTCAGTTGTCATACGCGTTACGGCCCAACAACGACCGGTACGCCATCAAGTGAACCCCACTCGGCCCACGACCCATCATAGACAGAAACGTCCCAGCGCCCCATGCGCGCCAAAGCCAGCGCCAATAGCGACGCTGTGATGCCAGAGCCGCAGGTTGCCGTGATCGGCTTGGTCAAATCCAATTCGGCAAAAACGACTTCGAGATCTTCCCGCGTTTTCATTGTCCCGTCCGGGTTCAAAACCATAGGCGATGGCACATTGGTTGCCCCCGGCATGTGCCCACTTTTCAAGCCCGCCCGCGGCTCTGGCGCATCACCTAAAAACCTTGGCGCAGGACGGGCATCCACCACCTGTGCCCCTCCACTCACGCGCGCCTTCATAGCGTCGAGGGTGCACACCAAAGCGGCGTTGCGCCGAACAGTGAAGTGGCGGTCACGTGGCATCGCAAGCCCATCATCCATTGGCAAACCTTCAGCGCGCCATTTTGGAAGCCCGCCATCAAGAACCGTAACATCCTCATGCCCCATCACGCGGAACGTCCACCACACGCGCGCCGCCGAAAACACACCGCTAGAGTCATAAACAACAATCCGCGTGCCATCGCCGAGCCCAAGCTTGCGCACACGCGACGAGAATTTTTCGGGGCTTGGCAACATATGCGGCAAGCCGCTGGTGGTATCGGCTATTTCGTCGATATCGAAAAACACCGCACCCGGTATCCGTGCTTCGGCATGTTCGTCTTTTGGCATACGCTCGACGCCCGGCATGAACCAGCTTGCATCCACAACACGCACGTCAGGCGCATCCAAGCGCTCTGCCAGCCACTCCGTGGAAACGAGTGGGTCGTCTGGGCGGTTCCAAGCACTCACGAATTCGTCTCCATCCAAGGCGGCAGCGGCAGGTTTCTTTCGCGCAGAAACTCAGGGTTATAGAGCTTGGACATATAACGTTGTCCATAGTCGCACAGGATGGTCACTATAGTGTGGCCCGGTCCCATATCGCGTGCCATTTCGATGGCCCCAGCGATATTGATACCCGCCGACCCACCAAGGCAGAGCCCCTCGGAAACGTTCAAGTCAAATAATACGCGCAAAGCGTCCGCATCGTCGATCCGATAGGCACGGTCAACCATCACGTCCTCCAGATTAGCCGTAACGCGACCTTGCCCAATCCCCTCTGTTATCGAGGTTCCTTCCGCTTTCAACACTCCATTTGCATACCATTCATAGAGCGCTGCCCCGTGTGGATCTGCAATGCCGATAGAGATCGCTTGGTTGCGGGCTTTCAGTGCACGAGACACCCCGCCAAGCGTGCCGCCCGAACCCACTGCACAAATGAAGCCATCAACTTTACCGCCAGTTTGATCCCAAATTTCTGGGCCTGTCGTGTCCTCATGGGCCTGACGGTTGGCAATATTGTCAAACTGATTGGCCCATATCGCACCATTAGCCTCTGTTTCGTTCAGTTCATCGGCCAAGCGCTCCGCCACCCGTGTATAGTGGTTCGGGCTAGAAAACGGGCCGGCATCCACTTCAACTAAGCGCGCGCCTTGGATGATAACGGCATCCTTCTTTTCTTGGCTTTGGGTTCGCGGCATCACCACAACCGTCTTATAGCCAAGCGCATTGCCAACCATCGCCAAGCCAATGCCAGTATTGCCTGCCGTGCCTTCAACAATCGTGCCGCCCGGTCGCAAAGCGCCGGAGCGCTCCGCTGCTCGCACAATGCCAAGTGCAGCACGATCTTTGACGGATTGGCCTGGGTTAAGGAACTCGGCTTTGCCAAGAATGGTGCAACCCGTAGCTGCACTCGGTCCCTTTAGTTTTATCAGCGGCGTATTACCGATTGCGGCCAAAACGTCAGGAAAAGTCGAAGGATCGCAGGACATGGGTACCAATCAAGAAAGCACTTTTCGGCCTTAGGGGAATAATCCTTTGGTCGTTAAGTCAGTGCCGAACGTATAGGCGACTCTGGTGATTGATCCAAAGGCCCAAGCGGAACGTATCGCAGCACAATCATATCAGCGAGGCTTTTAGGGCTTTGCACGTGTTGCCTATGTGCCACTCAAAGGAGGATTGTCGTGTTTGAATCGAAAAACGTGCTCAACCCTTTGCTTTTTGGTCCGGTGGAGGTCTTGCGCCACTCAATATCCACACCATGTCGCCTAGCCGAATTACTAGAAATTCAACGCAAAAAACGGAATGCGTCAGGTTTGGTTCAGAAAGCATCCCCTAAAGGCCATCGCAAGAGCGTGACTTCGTTCCACACTTACAATGTGATAGCTTCACCAAAACAGTGATCGGATAAGACAAGTGATTCAGTCAGTACCATTTTTGACCAAACTCCGTGTCTTGGCTCTTGGCATTGCTTGCGCAGCGTCGGCACTGCCCGTGGCGGCTGCAGCGTCGATAACGCCCGGCCGGGTTGAATTTGCGGTCACCCGCAATGGTCAGCCCTTCGGAACTCACTCTGTTGTTGTTTCAAAGGCCGGTGATGGCTATACTGCACGAAGCGATATCCGCCTCGTTGCAAAGGTGGGCCCTGTAACGGCGTTTAACTACACCCATCGCTGCGTGGAAACGTGGCGATCAGCCCTCTCGCTGGCGTCGTTAGATTGTACCGATCGTGAAAACGGTAGGGTGCAAACCGCACGGGCGAACCTCAGTGGAAACACGCTGCATATCAACGGTTCGGGCTTTAGCGGCCCCTTCATTGGTGAAGCCATCCCTTCAAGTTGGTGGCGCCGCGATACAATGGAACAATCCAAGATTCTGGATACCCGCAATGGCAAGCCGATGCCGATTAACATTCAGCGTGTCGGCATCGAAACGGTAAAAGCCGGCGCTGCGACCGTGCAAGCCACGCGTTTTCGCGTGAAAGGCACACTTGTTGCCGATGTCTGGTATGATGCCGCTGGCCGTTGGGTGAAGCTCGCCTTCAAGGCGAGGGGCCAAGACATCGTCTATACATTGGCCTCGCCGCTCGCGGCCATTCCAAGAAGCTGATCGGCACAGGCCTTTTTGCGGTCATCGGCAAAATTTTTTGCGCGTTTGTCGGTGAAACAAATGCGGAACATCGCTTGACATGAGAACAAAGGCAGAATAAGAACGAAAAACGAACACGGAGATCGTTATGTCTGGTTTTGCCCTTATTCGCGACACAGCCGCCTTTGCCGCCATTATCGCTGTTACAGTTGTTGCTTGGGGATGGGCGGGTATTTTGGGCTGACAAGCCTCGGGACTCTCGGTCTATTAGGAGCCAAGATTTTTTGATCGGGACGTGAAGCCTTATGGAACAGCATGGGATGAGTAGTGGCGTTAGCGCTCCGCAGCCCAGTTTCGTTCATCTAAGGGTTCGGTCGGCCTATTCTTTGCTGAATGGTGCCCTTACCGTCAAAAAAATTGCTTCGATTGCGGCATCGCAGGAGTGTGTTGCAGTTGGTGTTACAGACGTTGGCAACTTATTCGGGGCGCTCGAATTCGCTGAAACTCTCGCCGAAAAAGGCATTCAGCCCATTATGGGGCTTACGCTCCCTATCGCTTTAGACAAGTCTGCCACAGGCGCACTGGGCGAGTGTGACGGTATCGTTGCACTTTTTGCGCAGAATGATGCGGGCTGGGAAAATCTAATGGCGCTCTCTAGCGCCGCTTACCTCGACATTTCTGCCGCCGAGGTGCCTCACGTCCCATTTGAGCTCTTGCAAGCCCATTCGGAGGGCCTTCTCTGCCTGACAGGAGGTGGGGAAGGGGTGGCTAACCGTCTGATTGCCGCCGGGCGTGATGGGGAAGGATACACGTTTCTTCAGCGTCTTGAGGCAACGTTCCCAGATCGACTGTATATTGAGCTTCAGCGTCACGGTATGGCGGACGAGGCCAAAGCTGAGCCGTTCCTCATTGACTACGCTTATGCGCGCGGATTGCCGCTGGTCGCCACAAACGATGTGCGCTTTGAATCCTCAAAGAAATACGCCTCGCACGACGTGCTTCTAGCGATCGCCGACGGAACCCATGTCGGGGACCCTGATCGCGTTCGAGTGACGCCAAATCACTATTTCCGGACAGCTTCGGAAATGGCGGTGCTGTTTGCGGATCTGCCGGAGGCCCTTGAAAACACCATTGATGTTGCGCGTCGTTGTGCGGTTCGCCCACGAACACGTGCGCCGATTTTACCCCACTTTTCGGGCGCGGCTGGCCGTGATGAGCCCGCAGAATTGGCCGCTCAAGCCCGCGAAGGTCTAAAGGCCCGCTTGGAAAAGCGTCCAATGTATGCCGAACTTGACGACTATCAGGCTCGCCTCGAACTCGAAATCGGCGTTATCGCGCGCATGGGGTTCTCCGGCTACTTTCTCATCGTTGCGGATTTCATAAAGTGGGCGAAACAGAATGGGATTCCTGTCGGTCCGGGGCGTGGCTCTGGGGCTGGCTCTCTTGTCGCTTACGCGCTCACCATTACCGACCTCGATCCTTTGCAATTTGGCCTACTATTTGAGCGCTTTCTGAACCCCGAACGTGTTTCCATGCCGGATTTCGACATCGATTTTTGTCAGGAAAGGCGAGGGGAAGTCATTGAATATGTAAAGCAGCGCTATGGGTCTGATCGTGTTGCCCAGATCATAACTTTCGGCACGCTTCAGGCCCGTGCGGCCGTTCGGGATGTAGGCAGGGCCTTGCAATTGCCGCTAGGCCTTGTCGATCGCTTGGCAAAAATGATCCCCAACAACCCTGCCGCACCGGTAACATTAGAACAGGCGATTGAGGGCGAACCGCGGCTACAAGAAGCGCGTGATGGTGATGCTGATGTGCAAGCGCTGCTGACGCACGCCACCGCATTGGAAGGCCTTTATCGCAATGCCTCCACCCACGCCGCCGGTGTCGTTATCGGTGATCGCCCTCTTGTTCAGCTGACGCCGCTTTATCGTGATCCGCGCGGTGATTTGCCCGCTACCCAATACAATATGAAGTGGGTAGAGCCCGCGGGCCTCGTGAAGTTTGACTTCCTTGGCCTCAAGACGCTCACCGTTATTGACCGCGCTATCGGATTTCTAAGGCGGCGCGGCATCAATCTCGATCTCGATACGTTGCCGTTTGACGATGAAGCAACTTTTGGCCTGCTGGCTTCTGGTTCAACGCTCGGTGTGTTTCAGCTGGAAAGCACGGGCATGCGCGACACGCTTCGCAAGATGCGGGCCGACACGCTCGACGATATTATCGCCTTGATATCTTTGTATCGCCCAGGCCCAATGCGAAACATTGATCTCTATTGCGAGGTCAAACATGGAAAGAAAGACCCCGACTATCTGCACCCTTCCTTAGAGGCCGTTCTCAAGGAAACCTACGGCATCATCATTTACCAAGAGCAGGTGATGCAAATTGCGCAGATTTTATCGGGCTATTCGCTGGGTGAGGCCGATCTGCTCCGGCGCGCCATGGGCAAAAAGAAGAAAGAAGAAATGGATGCCCAAAAGGCGCGGTTTGTCTCAGGTGCCGTTGAGCGCGGCGTTGACGCAGAATTGGCGGACCGGATTTTCGAATTGGTTGCTGAGTTTGCGGGGTATGGTTTCAACAAATCTCACGCCGCTGCCTATGCCGTTATCGCCTACCAAACGGCCTATTTGAAGGCCAATCATGGCGTAGAGTTTATGGCGGCCTCCATGAGCCTAGATATCGGTGATACCGACAAGCTAGGCGTGTTTGTGCAAGACGCTAAACGCATGGGCCTTGAAATGCTCCCGCCGGACATAAACGCCTCGGCTGCAGACTTTGAGCCAGACAGCAAACGGCCGGCCGATGCAGTACGGTATGCTTTAGGGGCGGTTAAGTCTGTCGGGCTTGGCGCCATGCAATCAGTGATAGCCGAACGCCGCACAGGTGGGCCGTTTTCATCTTTGTATGAGCTGATGGAGCGTGTTGACCCGCGACAAATCAATCGCCGAACACTCGAGACTTTGGCAAAAGCCGGGGCCTTCGATGGCTTGGAACCCGATCGCGCGCGCGTTGCTCAAAGTGCCGAACTTCTTGTCGGTCATGCCGCAAGGGCCGCCGAAGAGAGGGCCAGTGCGCAGACATCTCTGTTTGGTGGCACCTCAGCCCCAATCCAAAAGCCGGTTTTGCCTTTTGCGAAGTCATGGCACGCGCAGGAAAAGCTGGATAACGAATTTGCAGCACTGGGTGTCTATCTTTCGGGGCACCCGCTGGATGATTTGGCGGAAGCGCTAAAGCGCAACCGCATTGTGTTTTGGTCAGACGTTGCAGAGCTCGTCGCCGGGAAAAACGCAAGTTTTCGGATGGCCGGTATTGTGCGCTCCCGAAAGGAGCGCCCTGCACGGGACGGCGGAAAGCTTGGCTGGCTTACTCTTTCTGACCCAACAGGAGAGTATGAGGTAATGGTGATGCCAGAAACTCTAACGGAGTCGCGTGAGCTATTGGATACGGGACGCGCGATCACTTTTGAGGTGTGCGCCCGCTATCGCGATGGCGACCTGAAACTGAGCGCCGAAAAGATTGCGCCGTTGGACAAGGCGAACGTGTCAGGCTGTGCGGGTCTGCGGGTATTTATGTCGGGCGGGGCTCAAATTGGGGAGTTAGCGCGCATAAGTGAAAGCCTAAAGAAGGCGCGCTCGGAAGCATGGGGCGAGTTGCGTTTAGTTTTGCGCACCGGCAATGGAGCCGAAGTCGAGCTTACAGCCCCCGGGCGTTATCCAATCGACGTGGCCTCGCGTCGCGCGTTAAAGACGGCCATTGGCGTTGAACAAGTGCTTGAGTTTTAGAGCGAACGTACCCGTGCAAATTATCATGAATGGCGAGGCCCGTGACGTTCCCGCCAACATTACAGTTGATGATTTTGTCACCTTTTTGGGGCTTGATTCCCGTGGTTTAGCCATTGAACGCAACAAGGCGATTATTTCCAAATCCACATGGAAAACCACGATTCTTCGTCCGGGTGATGCTATTGAGATCGTGCAGTTTGTTGGTGGCGGGTAGGGCGATGCGTTCTATAAGGCATTTATGACCACAAAAACACCGCCGCCAAACCTTCAAGATATCAACCCCTTGATTATTGCAGGGAAGCGATACGCATCCCGGCTCATCATTGGCACCGGGAAATACAAAAGCTACGCGGAAAACGCCCGCGCCGCCGAAGCAGCAGGGGCTGAAATTGTCACTGTCGCCCTTCGCCGGGTAAACCTTTCAGATCCAAATCAACCCCGGCTGACGGAATTTCTTGATCCTAAAAAATACACGTATTTGCCGAACACTGCCGGTTGCTTCACGGTCGAGGAGGCGTTGCGAACGTTGCGGCTTGCGCGCGAAGCTGGGGGCTGGAATCTGGTAAAGCTTGAGGTGTTGGCCGACCAAAAAACTCTCTATCCCGACATGGCGGAGACCTTGGTTGCAGCAAAAACCCTGATATCAGAAGGGTTTGATGTCATGGTTTATTGCTCAGATGATCCAGTTTACGCCCGAAAGCTGGAAGATGCGGGGTGTTGCGCCATCATGCCTCTGGGCTCACTCATCGGGTCGGGCCTTGGCATTCAAAATCCGGTCAATATCCGTTTAATTGTAGAACAAGCCCGTGTCCCTGTTCTGGTCGATGCCGGTGTCGGAACGGCCTCTGATGCTGCATTGGCTATGGAGCTTGGCGTAGATGGCGTGTTGATGAACACCGCTATCGCTGAGGCGCGTGACCCAATTCGCATGGCACACGCCATGAAACACGCGGTAATTGCGGGACGAGATGCCTATCTTGCCGGCCGCATGCCCAAGAAGCGGTATGCCGATCCCTCCTCGCCGCTGGCTGGTCTCATCTAAGCTTCGCGAGACGTTGGAACATGGACGCCGCCAACGGTGCGCTCGCGAAGAACGTCTTGCCGAAACCGAAAAAGCTCAGCCGGGCGGCCGCCGGTTCCAGCTACAACGGCACCTGTGCCCTGAACCAAGCCTGTTTGCAGCAAAAGGCGCCGAAAATTGGACTTGTGCAGCTTCGTTCCAGCAATGGCTTCAACAACGCGTTGAAGACTGAAGAGCGTGAAACGATCGGAAACCAACTCGAACACGACAGGTCGATATTTGATTTTGGCGCGCAGCCTTCCAATCGCCGTTGCCAGAATTCGTCTGTGGTCAGAGATCATCGGAATCCCCAGCGCAAATTGGGCTGAGTTTTGCATAACGGGACTACCCGCGTCGCCCTCCAATCGGGCTCGATCGCGTGCGGCCTCGTTGATCAATCCGGATTCGTAAAGAAGCTCATAGCGATCAAGAACGCGCTCCTCATTCCAAGGCGAGCCATCGAAGCCAAACGCCAATCGGGCTCGATCCTGACGGGCGTTTCTACTTTGAAGATCGGGCGCATTTTCGGCCCAGATCGCCAATTGGGGTTCAATTGTCTGGGTCAGAACGGCAGGGCGGCCTTCGCGACGGTCTTCCCACGGAAAAAACTCATACCAGTCACGCCAAGCCGCATTGGCATCATCAAGATTTGCTCGTCCGGCTGTGAGTGCGAGGTAACCGACAGAGATTATTCGCTCAAGGCCAGGTTCAGTCCAGCTTCCCATATCGGCCAAGGGGGCTTCGCGACCCTGATCACCAAAAGTATAAAGTTGCTCAACATACCCAATAGCAAAGCCGGTTTGGGCGGTGACGAAGTCTCGCAATGCCAGCTCGAATGTGCGATGGCCACCACTACCCCGGCTCGGATCAAACGGGCCAAATGGCAAACCATTCACCGACATTTCAGTATCGGCCGAACGTGTACACAAGACCCAAGGCCCATCATCATCGACCGCAAGAATAACGGCCGAGAGCCCAATGACGAGGCGCGTCTCCTGCATAATATCAGGCGTGCCAAAAGGCCGGGATCGTGAACGGCACGCCTTCAAAGCAATCGGCACCTTGGCCAATAGCACGAACGGCATCCACCATCCGCCCGCCGCGATCGAGCATATCATCGGCATAGGCGGTTAAGGCTATGTTTGGCGTTGCCGTTGGAGACAGGGCTCGAATACGCTGAACGATAACAGCTTCAGAAGTATCGGGATTAAGGGCACAAGCCGAAATTAACGCCGACGCCGTCGAGCGACTTACCCCTGCCCAGCAATGAATAAGCAGAGGGCGTTCCACATCCCAATTGGTAACAAAGTCCAATAATGCGCGAACATGGGATACCCCAGGAGCGACAAGGCCCGGCGAAGGGCTCGGAATATCATTCACGCTCAATTTCAAATGCCGATCGGCGCCAATAGCAGACGGCGTTTCGATCATGCTCGCTGGATCCAGGAGGGAGATAAGCCGGGAAGGCTGTTGGCTTTCGATAAAATCGTGAATTTGGTTCAACGGGCAAACGGTTATTGTTGGCATGTTTTGTCCCGCTCCAATTCTTCAAATCGACTCAAAAAAGCCGCCTGCGCCTCTCGTGCGCTCAATGGTTCTAACACCATCTTGGCTAATCGTTGCACCGGCCCAAAAATTTCGTCGGCTTCCGAAACTGTAAAGCCGGCAAGTTGCACAGCTTCCTGTGCTGCACAGGCAATATCGGCCCTTTTGATTAGTTTTTTTAGATGGGCAGGCAGACGGGGCGGCAGACCAAAGCGAATATGGATGGCGCGTTCAAGTCGATCTTCAAAAACGCGGTAATCAAAGCCCAATGCATTCTTGAACGGCGAAATCATGTCGCCGATCACATACTCGGGTGCATCATGGAGAAGGGCCGCTAACCGGTCACGTGCAGACAAGGCCGGTTCGAACGCTGCGCATATTCGCTCCACGATCAGTGAGTGTTGGGCTACCGAAAACGCGTGATCGCCAAAGGTCTGCCCATTCCATCGGGCGACACGGGCAAGGCCGTGGGCGATATCAATAATCTCAATGTCGAGAGGCGAGGGGTCCAAAAGGTCCAACCGGCGCCCCGAAAGCATCCTTTGCCAAGCGCGGGCGGGCTCCCGCGACATTTTGCGCATAGCTGTGGGCGTTTTATTTGTTGGCGTATCCACCGCGCCCCTCGTGCAATGCCATTACAATACCCACTTAGTCCGTAGGAATGGAGCCATTCCTCAACCGAGTTTGGGAGGCAAATGCAATGACCACACCTGACTTTCTCGTCGTCGTTGAAGGAACTGAAGCGGATCGCGATCTCTTAGGTTTCGCTCGGGACCTTAAAGAGCACTTAAACGCCACAGCAACATCCATCTTGGTTCAAACCGACCCAATGGAAACACTGGCAATGGCTGGAGACCCCAGTTACGCGATGTTCTCGCCAGCAATCGTGGAGGGTTTGAAGGCAGGACTTTCGAAGGTCGCTAGTGCGAATGCTGAATTGGTGGCTGAGGTAGGCGAAATCGCCCATGAGTCCCACATTGGCCATCCAAACCAAATCCTGCCAAGGCGTTCATCGTTGGCAGACTTCGTTGTAATCTCGTGTGCCTGCGCGCGGGATCAAAGCATGCAGTCTGGCCTTTGTGAAACACTTCTCATGGAAGCGCGCGTGCCGGTTCTCGTATCGCGAACCAGCGTAAGTCTCTTACATGGCACGACATTGGTGGCGTGGGATGGCGGGCCCGAGTCGGGTCGTGCATTGCGGCGCGCCTTGCCACTTTTGGCGCTTTCCTCGCGCATTGTTATTGCCCAAGTCGCCAAGCCGCTTACTGAACGCGCAGCCCGCTTTGTCGACCCAAAGCGCGCTGTCGATTTTCTAGCCCGCTATGGTTTGTCGGCTGAAATCGCAATTCTGTCTGAGCACGAAAAGGAAGGTGAGGCCCTACTACTCCATGCCAAAGCCATCAAGGCTAGCCTGTTAGTCGCGGGCGCTTATGGCCATTCGCGCCTACAAGAACTGATCTTTGGCGGGGCAACCAAAGCATTTCTAAACGCAAAAGACAGTCCCAATTTGTTCCTCGTGCACTGAAACAATTCCGTAGCCGCATCAGGCATGGTAAGCGCGCGTGATGCGGAACGCGTCGGAACTGGATGAGTTATTTGCTTTTGCCAATGTACTGGCCGATGCCGCTCGAGCCGCGATCCTGCCGCACTTTAGGGCGGGAATTCTCGCCGAAAACAAAGCTGCGATTGGCTTCGACCCGGTTACCATTGCCGACGAGGCAGCCGAAGCTGCAATGCGGGCGCTCATTCAGGCTCGTTATCCTGATCATAGCATCCATGGCGAAGAGTATGCCGACCAAATTGGTACGTCGCCTTGGCAGTGGGTGCTTGATCCTATCGATGGCACGCGCGCCTTCATTGCGGGCTTGCCGACATGGGGTGTGTTGATTGGGCTAACCTATTTAGGGACGCCTTGCATTGGCATACTTGACCAGCCCTTCACTGGCGAGCGCTTTCGCGGACGACCAGAAGGCTCAGACTGGGTGCGCTTTGACGAACGCATCATTCTTAAGACCCGTGACCAACCACTGCTAACTCAGGCGACGCTCACCACTACCGATCCCATCATCTTCACGCCCGCTGAGAAGGGAGCTTTTGATCAGGTTCGTGCAACCGCCCGCCTAACCCGCTTGGGGCTCGACTGTTATGGCTATGGCATGGTGGCGATGGGCAATATCGATTTAGTGGTTGAGGCTGGCCTAAAGGCGGTTGATATCGTGGCGTGCATCCCAATCATTGAAGGGGCAGGCGGCTGCGTTGTTGACTGGCGCGGGAACCCGACGGCTCATCAGGGCGGTCAGGCGCTGGCGGTAGGAGACCGACGCTTAATCGATCAAGCCTTAGTGGCGTTACGCCGCTCCGCGACTTAGTAACGAGTGTGATAGGTCGCCCGAGTTTTGCACAGTGAGCATGTTTGATGAGCGTATTAGTTTCCGGTCTCGATGTTCGGTCACCGGCTTTCTTGGCCAATGCGGCTTTTAACCGCGACCTCGCAACCGAACTTCGGGTGCGCACAAGCGCGGCGGCTCTTGGGGGCAGTGAATCAGCACGGGCAAAGCATGTTGCGCGCGGTAAGCTTTTGCCTCGAGAGCGGGTTGAGCGGCTCTTAGATCCCGGAACACCGTTTCTTGAGTTGTCACCTCTTGCAGCGAACGGGTTGTATGAGGGCGATGTGCATGGGGCGGGACTCATCACTGGTATCGGCCAAGTTTCCGGTCGAACCGTTTTGATCGTCTGCAACGACGCGACGGTAAAAGGCGGTACTTATTATCCGATCACTGTCAAAAAGCATGTCCGCGCCCACGAAATCGCGCGTGAGAATAAGCTTCCCTGCATCTACTTAGTCGATTCTGGTGGCGCAAACCTGCCCCATCAAGCTGAAGTATTTCCAGATCGCGATCATTTCGGCCGGATTTTTTTCAATCAAGCGCGCATGAGTGCAGAGGGTATCGCCCAAATCGCCGCCGTGATGGGGTCGTGCACGGCAGGTGGCGCCTATGTACCCGCGATGTCAGACGAGACCGTGATTGTTCGAAAACAAGGGACGATCTTTTTAGGCGGGCCGCCTTTAGTTAAAGCCGCAACCGGTGAAATCGTGTCGGCTGAGGACCTCGGCGGCGCCGATGTTCACGCGCGTCATTCCGGCGTTGCGGATCATTATGCCGTCAACGACAATCATGCCCTCGAAATTGTTCGCAATTCCGTTGCTACTTTGCCGGAACTGCCTAATGCGAACACCGTTTTTGCTGACCCTGTTTCCCCAAATTACGATCCTGAAGAAATCTACGGCGTGCTCCCGCAAGACGTTCGGACGCCTTATGATGTTCGAGAACTCATCGCTAGGCTCGTCGACGGTTCGCGCTTTGATGAGTTCAAGCGGCTTTATGGCGAGACACTGGTAACGGGCTTTGCCCGTATCGAAGGCATCCAAGTGGGCATCATCGCCAATAACGGAATTTTGTTTGCGGAAAGCGCGCGAAAAGGCGCCCACTTTGTTGAACTTTGCTGCCAACGCTCAATCCCACTTCTCTTCCTCCAAAACATCTCGGGCTTCATGGTCGGCAAGGAGTATGAGGCAGGAGGGATCGCACGCGACGGCGCAAAGATGGTAACAGCTGTTGCCTGCGCCAATGTCCCAAAAATCACCGTGGTGATTGGCGGTTCATACGGCGCCGGAAACTACGCCATGTGTGGCCGTGCGTATTCGCCACGCTTCTTGTTTCTGTGGCCAAACGCGCGAACGTCGGTCATGGGCGGCGAGCAAGCCGCATCGGTCTTAGCAACGTTGCGTCGAGACAATCTGGAAGCCGCAGGAAAGATTTGGCCAATTGACGAGGAGGAGGCCTTCAAAGACCCAATTCGTGCCACCTATGAACAAGAAGGCTCGCCCTATTTTTCAACGGCGCGCCTGTGGGATGATGGCATAATTGACCCCGCTGACACGCGTCGTGTTGTCTCCCTCGCGCTTGCGGTAAGCCTGCAAGCACCAATTGAGCCGACGCGATTCGGCGTGTTCCGAATGTAGTCATCGCGACACAACGCGCGGTAGCCAACAGTCATCTCACATTCATATTCTTTCGGGCTAATGGAAACGGGATGGCCGAATTGGCATTTCACAACATAGTCATGTGGCTTTGAAGACCCAGAACACATCTAACCGCTGTTGAAAGGGCCATTATGACACGAACGGTCTTGCCTTTCTTCGGGGAATGTCGGATGTGAGAAGGGAGCGCGGCTGCTGATTTCGGTGGTCGGGCGCAGAATGTGCGGTCGTGCGCGGCCAGTGCGAGTTGGTCCGGTCTAGTGTGCTAAACCGATCAACGTAACTGAGGGGATATAGAATGAAACATCGCTTGTTAGGCGCCACTGCGCTTCTCGCGCTCATCGCGGCCCCAGCCGCGGCGCAAACCGGCTGGTACGGCAAGGCCGATGCTGGCTACTCCGTGCAGGGTAACCTAGACGTATCGCCAGCTGCGGCTGTGACCACCATCGGTCCACGTGGCAAAGGCAAAACCAACAGCGCACCAATGGGCGCTTTGGGCCTTGGTTACGGCTTTGATAACGGTCTCCGTGCCGAATTCGAAATTGCGAACCGCTCTTCGGGCATCAAGTCATCAACCAACTTTGACCGTTCCGGCGGCCAAGTATGGACCGCGATGCTAAACGGCCTTTATGACTTCAACCGCGATGGCGGCGTTCGTCCGTACATTGGCGCTGGCGTTGGTATCGGTCGAGCAGACTTCTCGGCATTCCGTGGCAAAGGACTCGCCGTCGGCGCTGGCTTCGACGATAGCGACACAAGCTTTGCTTACCAGTTGATGGCAGGTCTGGGCTTCAAGTTTACGGAGCAATTGTACGGTGACGTTGGCGTAAAATATCTCGCCATCCCAAGCCTTTCTTACAATGGCCGCACTGGCATTTCGACGGGTCGCGTAGGTGGCTCACCGGGCACCGCTGCAACCTTCGACGCTGATTACGACAACACAGCAATCACCGTTGGTCTGCGTTACCAGTTCGCGGCTCCACCACCGCCGCCAGCTCCACCACCGCCTCCACCGCCTCCACCGCCTCCACCACCTCCACCACCACCGCCTCCACCACCGCCAGTGGTCGAGACCCCAGTGGTTGAAGCCTGCCCAGGCATTTCTTTCGTGGTCTACTTCGAGTTTGATAAGTCGAACCTGACCCCAGAAGCGTCTGCTGTGGTGGATCGTGCAGTTCAGGCCGCATCGGCTTGTAACTACCAAAACGTCGTGGTTGCCGGCCACACCGACTTGTCGGGCAAGCCAGCATACAACCAAGCGCTCTCTGAGCGCCGTTCGGGCATCGTTGCTGATGCGCTCACCCAGCGTGGCGTTCCAGCAGACTTGATCGCACGTGAATCCTTCGGTGAGTCACGCCCTGCGGTTGAAACGCCAGACGGCACCAAAGAGCCTCTGAACCGTCGTTCGGAAGTGTCGATCTCCTTTAAGTAAGAGAGATTACCGCTCGACCTAGTCGGGAAATGAGAAGGGCCCAGCGCATGCGCTGGGCCCTTTTTCGTTGCGAGGACGAAAAAAGGGTCGCTGACAATTGCCAGCGACCCTTTATGTAGGGCTGAAGAATTGGCTTACTTTAGTGCCAGCTTTGCCTTTACGTCGGCCCAGGAAACAAGCTTAAAGTTTTGAGCTTCGGGTGCATTGTCGCCATCTTGGGCAATAAAGAGACCATTTGGGAACTTTGTTCCAAAGTTTCCGAGAGCCAATTCAATCCCATCGGTCTCATAGGTGCCGTCAAGCCCGCCCTCTTGAGGGGCAATACGGAAGCGCCCAACAAACGCCTCGTTTTCCAAGTCAAAAACTGCATACGCATTATCGCCTTGGCTCGATACGACAAGATAGCCGCCATCGGCTCCGGTTCTCGCGAGTGCCAAACCCTCCACGTCGGCAATCAGCGTCTGGCCATCCACTTTGGCAACCGATTGTGGTTCGATTGGGCCCTTTTCTCCGGCGTCAAACTTCCAAACGCCAACGTCCTCCTCGCCGACATAGAGCGTACCGGTTTCAGCATTAACGACGCAGCCTTCTGACTGGCTATTTAGCTTCATCGTCCGAACGACACCCCCTTCAGCGGCAGGCCCTTTCAGGCTAAGCTTAACCTGTGCGATCGTGCCTTCCTTGTTGACAACGAACGCATAAAGTTCATCGCTCGCCTTCACTTGATACAAACACAGGCCGTAGGCTTCACCGGCAGAGGCTGGCACACTGCCGATTTTGGCGAGTTTTCCTGTTGACCCATCAAGCGTAAACAAGGCTATTTTTGCATTCTTCTCGTCGGCTCGATCGCTAGCAGCAACGAGAATCCCTCTCTTTCCTTGAATCTCAATGTTTTCAAGAAGAGCGACGTTGTTTAGACGCCCCGCCTCGGTGAAGCTCTTAACGGCGCCGTCCAGCCCGTAAACATAAAGGCCGCCTTTTTTATCTGTTCCGACAATCAGGCTTTGATCGGGTTCAGCAGAATTGCGCCAAATAGCAGGATCATCTGCAGCATCATCATTTGCCGTTGCTACAGGAGCAGTTTCTGCTTCTGCGAACACGTCAGCGGTAAATATGGAGGCGCTCGCCGCCGAAGTGGCTTTTTCTGCTGTGTTCGCTGCCGGAGAATTGCAACTGGCTAGAGCCAAGAATGCAAAGGCTGAAATGCCATAAGCAGTCAATGAGCGCTTGTTCACTACGTGAATCCTATTTCTGGGTGGAGAGCACTTGTTGTGCGGCGCACTACCAATAAAGCGCTATGTTTTTGTGACAGAACGAAAACAGGTAGTGGATTCTAACTTCTGGATTGGGCCAGTGAAACCAAATCCACAAAACTGTAATCAGGCTAGACAATCTAAGTGCTAGCAACCTACATCCCCTAAAGCGCGGGAGACATGACGATGCCAATGACGACAGAGCAAGTTTTAGATGAATTCCGCGCCGCCGGAGCTCTTTTGGAGGGCCACTTTATCCTGTCGTCTGGGCTTCGCAGTCCAGTGTTCTTGCAAAAAGCGTTTGTTTTCATGGATCCAAAACGAACTGAAACGCTCTGCAAAGCGCTAGCAACTAAGATAACGGCCGCTTTTGGCCAAATTGATATCGTGGTGTCGCCAGCGGTGGGAGGCATAATTCCGGGCTATGAGACGGCACGGCATTTGGGTGCAAAAGCGATCTTTGTTGAACGAGAAGCCGGTCGTTTTGCCTTACGTCGTGGGTTTGAGATTCCAAAAGGCAGCCGAGCTGTTATGGTTGAAGATATCATCACCACGGGGCTTTCATCACGGGAATGTCTGGAAGCCTTGGAAAGCGAGGCCGGAGAAATCGTAGGCGCGGCCTGCCTTATTGATCGCTCAAACGGCAAAGCACACATCGGGAAGCCGCTACTTTCCCTCGCTCAAGTCGACGTTCCAACCTATACGGCCGACGCTTTGCCGCCTGAATTGGCAGCGATCCCCGCGGTAAAGCCCGGATCAAGGGGGCTCTCGGTATGAATGATCGTCTTCGGCTTGGGGTCAACATTGACCATGTTGCGACGATTAGAAATGCGCGCGGAGGGCTGCACCCCGACCCAGCTCGTGCAGCTGCAATGGCTGCTGCTGCTGGTGCTGATGGGATCACAATTCATTTGCGAGAGGACCGGCGCCATATCCGAGATGAGGACCTAGACGCCGTAGCCGCAGCCTCAAAGCTACCCATTAATCTAGAAATGGCAGCAACCTCTGAAATGCTGGACATTGCGCTCCGCGCGAAACCACATGCCGTTTGCTTGGTTCCAGAAAAACGCCAGGAGAGAACGACAGAGGGTGGGCTGAATATAGCGGGGGAGCACAACATTATTTCTCCATTTGTCCGTCAATTGTCAGAAGCCGGAATCCGGGTCTCCCTTTTTATCGACGCGCACCCAATTCAGATTGCTGTTGCAGAAGCGCTCAAAGCTCCGGTTATAGAATTGCATTGCGGTGCTTATGCCGATGCGAGTGACGACACTGCTCTTAAATTTCAGCTCGAGGCGCTTCAAATCGGGGCCGCCAACGCAGCCGCCCGTGGCCTCGAAGTGCATGCGGGTCACGGCCTAACTTACGACAATGTGGGCGCTATTGCAGCAATTCCCGAACTCATGGAGCTAAACATCGGCCATTTTCTGATTGGTGAATCCATATTCATCGGCCTCGAACAGTCGATCCACCGGATGAGGTCGATCATGGACCAAGCGCGCCAACCGCGAACGCATTAATGGCACGCATATGATCTTGGGCATTGGAAACGACATGGCCGATGTCCGCCGCATCGAGCAAACGCTGAATCGCTTCGGGTCACGGTTTGAGGAGCGCTGTTTTACGCCGCACGAGAGAGCACGCGCGCAACGCAGGCCCGCTCAATCCGCCAGCACATATGCGAAGCGATTTGCGGCAAAGGAAGCGTGTGCGAAGGCTCTCGGCACCGGCATGCGAAAAGGCGTGTTCTGGGCGGATATGGGCGTTATCAACTTACCAAGTGGGCAGCCTACGCTGCAACTAACCGGAGGTGCGTTGGTATGCTTGATGGAACTAGTGCCCCCGGGTTACTTACCGCATATTCATTTGAGTCTGAGCGATGAATTGCCCTATGCGTTGGCATTCGTCGTAATAGAGGCAAGGCCGCAGGCGGTCTGAAAGAGTAGAACATGACCGCAGATGCATCCGGCAACGCCCAAAAAATAGAAGAGGTTGCGGCCCCAAAGGCCAAGCCAGTCAAAAAACCCGAAACGCTCCTCGATAATGTAAAAACCATCGTTTACGCCCTCGGCCTAGCGTTGGTCCTCCGCGTATTTCTGTTTCAACCATTCAATATTCCCTCAGAATCCATGCGACCAAACCTGCTTGTGGGCGACTATATTTTTGTGTCCAAGTGGGATTACGGCTATTCAAAACACTCAATTCCATTCTCGCCGAACATTTTTTCAGGTCGAATCATGGGCGCGACGCCAGCGCGCGGTGACATCGTTGTTTTTAAGCTACCTCGGGATGGGCAGACTGATTACATCAAGCGCGTGATAGGTCTCCCCGGAGATCGTGTGCAAATCGCTAATGGTGCCGTCATTCTCAATGGCAGCCCAATAAAACGTGAGCGCTTAGATGACGACATTCAAAGTGATGCTTTTGGCAACATTCAGCGCTTCGAACGATGGCGCGAAACCAACCCCGAAGGCAAAACCTATTTGACCTACAATATCGAAGATGGGGGCCAGTTCGACGACACAGGGGTTTACGTTGTGCCCGAAGGTCATCTCTTCATGATGGGTGATAATCGAGACAACTCGCTCGATAGCCGCGCGCCCATGGAGATTGGCGTGGGCTTTGTTCCAATGGTGAATGTCGTTGGGCGCGCTCGATTGATTTTCTTGTCTTTCAAGGAAGACACAAAGCTGTTTCTTCCATGGACATGGTTCACCGGGTTGCGCTTGGATCGTATCGCGGTCACGGCAGAATGAGGTCGCGCCGGTGAGCCGCGAGTCACCGTTGCGGGAGTTAGCTGACCGGTTGGGGTGGAAAAGTCAGCCCGATTTGGCACTCTTGGAACAAGCACTCGTCCATTCCAGTGTCGGCGATGGTGCGCCTACAAAACTTAACAATGAGCGCTTGGAGTTCCTTGGAGATCGCGTCCTTGGGCTGTTGGCGACCGAGCGTCTTTTCCGGGATTTTCCAAAGGCCAAGGAAGGGCAATTAGCCCAGCGTCTCAATGCACTGGTGGCAAAAGCTCCCTGTGCAAGAGTGGCTCGCCGCTTTGAACTCGGACCGCTCCTGATCCTATCAAAAGGCGAAGTAGCCACTGGCGGTCGAGATAAAGAAAGCATCTTGGCCGATGCCATGGAGGCCGTGATTGCCGCCTGCTTTCTCGGAGGCGGCCTCGAAATTGCCCGCGAAGCCTTCACGCGCGGCTGGGCCGAGGAAATGAGCGCTGCAAAAAAGGCAGTACTTGATCCGAAGAATACATTACAGGAGTGGGCTCATCGAAACGGTCGCGGTGAGCCGGTTTATTCGGTCGTCTCGCGTGAAGGGCCAGACCATGCCCCCATCTTCAGAGTTAAAGTCTCGATACTCGGAAAAAGTGCCGAAGCCATTGCCGGGGCCAAGCAAGAAGCCGAACGCTTAGCCGCTGTTCGCTTACTTGAAACAGTAGGAATTCCCGATGCCCCTTGAAGCAAACACAGAAGCGAACGAACCAAAAACACGAGCAGGTTTCGTTGCGATACTTGGGGCTCCGAACGCAGGAAAATCAACGCTTGTAAACTTTCTCGTCGGTCAGAAGGTAACGATCGTTTCGCGAAAAGTTCAAACAACACGATTTCCAGTGCGAGGCGTGTTCATTCACAACGATTCACAGATTGTCTTGGTCGACACGCCGGGCGTCTTTGAGCCAAGGCGGCGATTAGATCGCGCAATGGTACAATCAGCTTGGGGTGGAGCTGCGGACGCAGACGCGCTCGTCCACGTTGTTGATGTTGCAGCCCAAAAAAATCATGCCGATGATACCGATCGCGTGATCGAGGGGCTGAAAAAGGCAAACCGCAAAGCTCTTCTCGTTCTCAACAAAATAGACTTATTGGAGCGGCAGGTCCTTTTGGAAATGGCCGAAACCTTGTTCGCAACCGGGGTGTACACGGCGGTTTTCATGATTGCGGCAACCCGTGGTGACGGGGTCGACAAGCTCGCTGATGCGATGGCGCTGGCGGTTCCGGAGGGCCCGTTTCTATACCCGGCGGACCAAGTAGCAGACTTGCCAACCCGATTGCTTGCGGCCGAAATCACGCGCGAAAAGGTCTTTGAGCGCTTGCACGATGAATTGCCCTACGAGATGACGGTCGAAACAGAAACGTGGACCGAGAAAAAAGATGGGTCCGTCAAAATTGACCAAACAATCTATGTGTCCCGCGATGGCCAAAAAGGCATAGCAATCGGGGAGGGGGGTGCGACGCTCAAGTGGATTGGACAAGCGGCACGCCTCGAGATGACTGAATTGCTGGGTCGGAAAGTGCATCTCTTTTTGCATGTGAAGGTGCGTTCCGGCTGGTTAGATGAACGTGCGCGCTACACCGCAATTGGGTTGGACTTTGACGTTTGATCGCACGTCGCTGTGCTTTCCGTTTTCCGAACGTGATCAAGACGGATTGAACGCATGGAATGGTCGGACAAGGCAATCTCGCTAGGGGCCCGAAAGCTCGGTGAGAATAACGTCGTTTTGGATGTGTTTACCCGAGATCAGGGTCGCTGGGCGGCCCTCGTCCATGGCGGCTCTAGCAAGCGTAAGCGGGCGCTAATGGAGGCGGGTAACCTTGTTTCCCTGACATGGAAGGCCCGGGTTGACGAGCAATTAGGGTACTTCGATGGCATAGAAGTCGACGCAATGACGGGCGCAACACTGCTGGATGATCCGCAGGGGCTTTCTGCGTTGATGGCGATTACAGCTCTCGTGAGCGCAGTGGTGCCTGAGCGAAGCCCTCAAAAGGGGCTTTTTGACGCTACCGTTTTCTTAATCAGCAAACTGACTGACGCCTCTCTTTGGCCGCCGCTTTACGTTCGGTGGGAAATTGGTCTGTTGGCGGCCATAGGCTACGGCCTCGATCTGGAAAAATGCGCGGTCACAAATACAAATGATGGTTTAACCCACGTTAGTCCGCGAACAGGGCGCGCGGTGAGCGCGGCGATCGCCGAACCCTACCTCGATCGATTGCTCCCCTTGCCGCCATTTTTGCTTGGTTCGGGCCTTGCGTTGCGGTCCAACGATCTCTCCAACGGTCTCTTGCTTACTGAACATTTTCTGACGTCGAGAGCCTTGCATCCCTTCGGCAAGGAAATGCCCACAGCGAGAATGAGGCTGGTCGACCGCCTGCTGCGAAACAGATAGTGCGATACTAGCTGCCCGATGAACCTTTGCCGCTGCGAGATTGAAGCCAGTCTGAGAGCGCAAAAGCGACACCAGACAGAACGAAAACCATGTGAACGCCGACAAGCCAGATAAGTTCGCGATCCGTTTTCGACTCAATAGACATAAAGGCCTTCAAGACCTGAATGCCCGAAATCAACACGATAGACGCCAATAACTTCTGCTTGAGCTGGCTGAAATCTACTTTGGTCATCCAATCGGGCCAATCGTCGTGCTCGCCAGTTTGTATCCGCGATACAAAGTTTTCGTATCCTGAGTAGACAACGATCAAAATTAAGCTGCCCATCAAAGTAAGGTCGATCATCGACAGGGCGCCAAGAATGGCCTGCTCCTCTGTAAAGGAGCCACCACCTATCACATAATTTGAGACGGCTCCGAGATAAACAATTAGTTCCGACGCAAACTTTATGAAAAGCACGCCTAGAACGATGATCAAGCCAAGATAAAATGGTGCCATAAGCCAGCGAGCTGCAAACAGGATCCGCTCGATATTGCGCTCAATCATCTTTGTTCTCGGTTATGCCGCACAGAATAAGCATCCCCTCTAAGCTAGGTTCTCAATGGTGAGAAGGCTTTAGGTGAGCACAGCGTCCCCAGATCAGTCGGTTTCACCCAAATAGGCAAGACCAGCGTCTGTCATCTCAAACATCGGCTCAACGTCCTGATTGCTCTCAGATTCAACCATCTGTGCAGGAACGGTGTTGTCACTGCGAGAATCAAAAACCTTAAAGATTTCGCTCTCTCGATCGTCCCACAGAATTGACACATCAATGAGCCGACGCGCTTCTCGACCTAAAGATGCTTTCAAAACTGGGTCATCTGCGCGTGCAGCACTCAAGCGCAAAAGCGTTCTTCCGCCGCCGACATCAATCTGGATATCTGCATAATGCAGTATGGCATTGATCAGTGCACCGGAGGGAGGGGGCCAGCCATAGAGCTGAGCCGGCTTGTTCTTTTTTACTGCATGTAAGTAGCGAACATTGGAACGCATCTCATTCTCCTTCGCCATGGAAACGTGGCTTGTGCATCGATGAGAACCTTCTACAGTTCCTTTGCGTCATAAACGGACGTTCGAAAATGAGGCAGGAAAAATCAGCGCGCTTGTTGGAATTGGCGCGACTCTTGGCGGCCTCCGCTGAGGGCTTAACGCTTGATGAAATGGCACATGCGCTAGGGGTTGGACGCAGAACAGCCGAGCGTATGCGCGATGCGGTCGGTTTGCTCTTTCCTCATATGGAAGACGAAGCTGATGGTCAGTCCAAGCGTTTTCGGATATCTGGCGGCTTGGACGGCTTCTTGCAAGCACCTGATCTAAACGAACTGGCAGAGCTCGAGAAGGCAAAGCGCAGTGCGGCTTCTCGCGGCGATACTGTTGCAGAGCAAGCCCTAAACCAACTTGGAACCAAGATTTATTCTGCGTTGAAGGCGTCGGCAAAGGCGCGATTAGCGCCGGACCTTGAAGCGCTTATGCGTGCCGAAGCTATCGCGGTTCAACCAGGTCCGCGCCCTGTCGAAGATCCAAAAATATTGATGACTTTGCGCACTGCATTGATTTCGATGCATCAAATTAGCTTCGTCTATGATGGCGGAACGCGCCCCGGCGCACGGCGAACTCTTATTCCGTACGGGCTAATTTTTGGGGAGGAGACCTTTCTTGTCGGGCGCGATCCAACGCACCCAGATGAAGGTCGTCCGATGATGTGGCGCTTAGATCGTATCAGCAATCTTTCTATTCTCCCATTGAGTGCTTCGCCCCCGCATGAATTTGACTTGGAGGCCTTTGCTTCGCAGTCGTTTGGTGTCTTTCAGGAAAAAGCCGAAGAGGTTACGCTTCGTGTTCTGCCTGAAGCCGTTACGATGGCAAAACGATATAGGTTTCACACTAGCCAACGCATTGAGTATCAAGCCGATGGTTCGATGTTGGTGCATCTTTACGCGGGCGGTCTTTTGGAACTTGCTTGGAAGCTATTTCGTTGGGGAGACGGCATCGAAATTGTTCGGCCCGAGCGCCTAAAAGCGATAATGAAGGAAGCTCTGGCTAAAGCCAGCAAGCAAACGCCTTAATGCAAAGCAGCTGCAGTGATAGTTTTTAGCTGATTACTCTTCGTTCAAACCGATCTCCCATTCGAACGAGTAACTCGTATGGAATTGTTCCGCAGGCTTGTGCTTGAGCATCGATTGGCGCGGCGCTTCCGAGGAACTCCATGTGGGCTCCCTCAACAGCACCTTTACCAGCACCAGTAACGTCGAGGCCGATCAAATCCATTGAGATGCGACCGACAATTGGGCAAACGGCGCCATCCAGTACGGCAAATCCACGCGACGAACCCGTCCTCAAAAAGCCATCCGCATAGCCAAGCGCTACCGTAGCAATGCGACGCCGTCTATCCGCCGTCCACGTCGCCCCGTAGCCAACGCTATCGCCGGGGCCTACATCGCGGACCGATAAAATTGGCGACGTTAACGTAACAACAGGCTGAAGCGGAACTGCAATTTGGTCGAAAGGCCCACCGCCATAGACGCCGATGCCCGGGCGTATCATGTCAAAGCAATAGTCAATCCCAAGCAGCGCACCGCCGCTATTGGCAAGAGAGAGCGGAGCGTAGGGCAGGGACATCGCACTCTTTGCAAAACTATCACGTTGCGCCTTATTCATTGGGTTTTCTGGGTCAGAGCTACACGCCAAGTGGCTCATCACTAAGGCGAGGTTTAGCCCATCGGCGCTCTCACCGCACCGTTCCGCCTCCTCCGGACTTAAACCGAGCCTATTCATACCGGTATCGAGATGCAGGCCGCACGGAGCGCCGCCACCGTGCTCTAGCCAAAGCATGATTTGGGAAGGCGTGTTCAGAATTGGAACCAAATCTGAAGCACGAAAGTCGTCGATCTCGCTATTGAAAACCCCATCTAAAACAAAAATGGTTGCGCCTTTAGGCAGGCAACGGCGTGCGCTTTGCCCTTCTTCCAACCGTGCAACAAAAAAGCTGCGCGCGCCCGCGTCCCATAGAGCTAAGGCGGCGGTCGAGAGGCCTAAGCCATAGCCGTTCGCCTTAATCACGCCCGCGCATTCAGCGCCCCCAGCAGTTTTCCGAAAAAACTCCCAATTCGCAGCCAAAGCTTGAAGATTGATCGTCAGTGAGCCCTTCATCTTTAATACTCTGGCTGCTCATAGCGGCCTGAATTATCCAAATTTGTGAATTTTGTGAGCTCAGCTTGGAAGCCGAGCACTCGCTTGCCAATTGGGCCGTGACGCTGTTTTCCGACAATAACTTCGGCCTGACGGCGTAGGCTGTTTACCTTGTCGACCCATTCTGGATGTTTCTCGGAAGAGGGGTCAGGCTCCATACGTTCAAGATAATAAGCCTCACGATAAACGAACATCACGACGTCAGCGTCCTGCTCGATTGAGCCAGACTCTCTCAAATCTGATAGTTGAGGGCGCTTGTCTTCTCGATTTTCGACCTGCCGCGACAACTGTGAGAGCGCAATCACGGGAACATTCAGCTCCTTGGCCAATGTCTTCAGGCCCATCGTGATTTCGGACACTTCTTGCACGCGGCCATCAGTCCGTTTTGAGCCAGACGCTGTCACAAGCTGCAAATAGTCAACGACGATCAAATCAAGCCCGTGAACCCGCTGCAATCGGCGCGCGCGCGCCGTCAAAGCGGAAATCGTGATACCGCCTGTATCGTCAATATAGAGTGGCAATTGGTTCAAAGCGGTCAACGCATCAACAAGCTTCTCGTAGTCTGCTTTTTGGATATCGCCACGCCGAACCCGGTCCGAGGGAACCCCGGTAAAATCCGCCAATAGTCGTGTCGCCAATTGCTCGGACGACATTTCGAGGCTGAAAAAACCGACCACACCTCCCTCGACAGATTTCATCGTGCCATCAGCCTGTCGCTCACGCTTGCACCGCTTCGCGACATTGAAAGCAATATTCGTAGCAAGTGCGGTTTTCCCCATGGAAGGACGGCCCGCCAGAATAATCAGATCAGATTTGTGAAGGCCGCCCAAAAGGTGATCAAGCTCATCCAAACCGGTTGAGATTCCCGACAGCTTGCCTTCACGCTGGAAAGCCGCCTCTGCCATATTGATGGAGACGGACATGGCTTCGTTGAACGCAATGAAACCACCTTTTGAGCTTCCTTTTTCGGCAAGCGCATAAAGCTCTTTCTCGGCCGCTTCTATTTGCTCACGTCCGACCAATTCTACGGAGGGCTTGTGGGCTTGCTCCAAAATGTCAGCGCCAAGGCGAATGAGTTCGCGACGCAACGCCAGATCGATTACGATATGCGCATACTCTTGCGCTGCGCCGGGTAAAGCGGCGGCATCAACAAGAATCGCAAGATAGGCAGCGCCGCCAATATCGGTCAGTGAACCATCTTTTGCAAAGAGATCGTGGAGCGTTACGCCGTCTGCAAGTTTTCCCGCCGCGATCATCCGTCGAAGTTCGGTGAATATCCGTCCATGCACTGGATCGTAAAAGTGATCCGGCAACACATCGTCGCCGACCCGATTATAGACCTCGTTATCCACCAAGATTGCACCCAAAAGGGCCTGTTCCGCATCGAGATTGTGCGGAAGCACGCGCGAGACTCGCGCATCAAAGGGGGTTGATCCATCAGCTGCCATTTTTCCAAGTTAGCGTTCGCTTCAAAACGGCGCGCTAAGAATCTGCAGGGTGAAAAGGGGTTTCCACAGCTGTTTATGGCAAGCGGCCAATCGTCTTGGTTGGCAAGAAGCGCTTAACCATACCGATCTATCATGCATTATGCGTTTGTTCGTTCTCCTTGGCGTCGTCGCCTTTCCTGCTGCGGTTTCCGCGGGTCCTATCGCTGCGAAACACGTTTCCGAAACTCATTCGAGCGCGACGATTTCTTCGCCAGATTTGCACATCGAAAAAGTGTGGGTAGCCAAAGACGATCTGAGTGAAATATCGGCCGTTGGCGCGCAGCACGCCTCAGAGCCACAAGAAAAACACGAGACTGTTTGGGTCGCTAAGACGGACACGGCCGTTGATGCGCCTCAAAGTCACAGCGTATCGAAAGATCCAGTTCCATCCGTCAGTGCAGCAACGGCGCATCAGGTTTCGTCGTCTGCGACACAGCTTGATCTTGCTGCGCTCCCGCCTGCAGCTTCGGCATGGGTGTCCCAAGAAGCTGTTGCAAGCGGCATCTCCCAACCTGCCTCAGCGCCGCTGGTTTCGGGATCTATGGCGGCCTTCAGATTGCCAATGGGCGTTGAGCCAAGCACGAATGAACCCCATACTCAGCAGAAGGTATGGGTCGCAGAAAACGTCGAAAGGGCGGAGCCAGCGTTACCCGATCGTCAATTAAGTGGGCAAAAACATCGATCTCGCAATCCGATCGGGCGCATAGCAACAGATTCGGTTGAGGCAGTGGCGGATTTACTGCCTTGGGTTGATCGCGAACGCAAAGATGAGCCAATTGAAGAGGTGCTAGCCCGTGTCGCCGACGAACTAGCCCGCGCTCGCGCAGCGGATCCTGAATGGGTGTTGCCAGCAGAACAAGAGCTGCGAGCGCTCGCCAAGCGCATTGGTTCACTTCCTGCGCCGCCGGTTGGACAAGCCACGGAACAAGGGTCACCCCTGCCTGTACCACCATCGCGAAGCTACGCGCTAAGGCCGCTCTGGCCAGGAGCCGATGGAAGCCCCGAGGTCCGACGTCGCCCCGTTAGTCCAACGACCGAGTCCGGATTTGAAATGGCGCCAAGTTCAACAGCAGACTCAGTCGGTCCCTATGTTGATCCAGATGCGCCTCCGCCTAAGACAGTGTCGGAAGCCAAAACCAGACCATCCGCCACTCCTACGAAATCTGCAGGGCATTCAGCAGCAAGGCATTAGCGTGCATTGACGAGGGCACCAATCTGCTGTGTCACTTGGGTTACAGGCTTAACGATTGAAGCTATCCAGTAGGCCTTGGCTTAGGAGTCGCTTCATGAGCGGGCACGTTCTAGTCGTCGGGAATGAAAAGGGTGGGGCTGGCAAGTCGACAGTGGCGGTTCACATCGCTGTTGCATTATCGCGCGCGGGGTTGAGTGTTGCTGCGCTCGACATTGACCTCAGACAACGGACGTTCAGCCGCTATTTTGAAAATAGAAGCCGTTGGGCCGCGGCGCGCGGGGTTTCTTTGCCTGGGCCAACCCTTGAAGTTGTTGTCTCCAGCGCTCGGCCTGATCGACAAGGTGCTGCTGAAGAAGATACTGCGCGGGTAGTCGGGATGATCAATCGACTAAAGTCCCAAAATGATATTGTAATTGTCGATGCACCGGGCAGTGATACCATACCATCACGCGCGGCCCATGGCGCTGCAGATACACTGGTTACGCCAATCAATGATAGTTTTCTTGATTTTGACCTTTTGGCAGAGGTCGACCCGCTTACAAATGCCATTGTGAAACCAAGCCTTTACGCCGAAATGGTGTGGAATGCGCGCAAGGCCAAAGCCCAAACGGAACAACGCCCAATAGACTGGGTGGTTCTTAGAAACCGCCTTTCTACCCTCGATGCGAAAAATAAGCGGCGCGTTGGCGAAGCCATGGCAAAACTGGCAGGGCGCATCGGCTTTCGAATATCACCGGGCTTATCCGAGCGCGTGATTTATAGGGAAATGTTTCCATCAGGTCTTACTCTGTTAGACATGACCGAAGACCCGGATAATCCTCTAACGTTAAGCCACGTTGCCGCAAAACAAGAACTTCGAGAATTGATCGCGGCCCTAAAGATACCCGGTGTAGAAACAGCCGCATTCTAACGTGTGATCAGCGCCGCCAGCGAAAAACAGCATTACAGACACGCACCGTCATACCCGTCGGCAATTTGGTTGTCTTGCTTCCGCAGGCTGAAGTTACTTGCGCTTGGGTAAGGCCAATCGCGCCAGAAAGGTCGGCACCAGCGATATTTGCCTCTGTAAAATCCGCATCGTTAAACCGAGTCCGCGACGCCCTAACGCCGGACATATTTGTTCCAGTAAAGTCAGCCCCACGAAAATCAGCTTGGTCCAGCCGTGCAGAGGTCATGTTCGCGCCGTTAAATGAAGCACGAACCAACGACGCGGACGTAAACTGAGCGGAACTCAGATTGGATCCCGTAAACTCAGTATCAACACCGCTTGCGCCCAAAAACCGCGCGCCAGACAAGTTAGTGGCGACGAACTCGGCCTTGCCAACTTCAGCGCCGGTCAGGTCCACGCCATTCAGATTAGCGCCGGTGGCTTCAAGGCGCGTGAGCCAAGCGCCGGCAAACGAAGCGCCAGCAAAGTTGCCGCCTGTGATTTCAGAATCCGACAAATCAGCCCGCGCGAAAGATGCTCGCGAAAAGTTGGAGCCCGAAAGTTCAGCCCCACGCATTCGCGCGCCTGCAAATCGCGCACTAGAAAAATTGCCGCCAGAAAGCCGGGCACCGTCGAGATTTCGCCCCGAGAGGTCGCAATTGGTGCACATCCCACTAAAGCCGTGCCCAAACGCTACAACACCAGGCCTTCCGGTCTCCCAAGCCAAAGCTTGAACGCCAATTAGAGGGGAAACCGAAATAAAAAGGATCGCTAGATTTCGTGTCATGCTGCAACAGATAAACCGTGGTTTCCTGCTATGCCACTTAATTCGCGGTAATTTTCAGCGGTGTTCCACGAAGCGACTAGCTACAAGTCGGGATCGAAAGGCCGCGGGGCAATTGTGTAGTGGTATCGCCACAAGCGCGTGACAATTGTGCTTGAGTAAGGCCGCGGGCTAAAGCCATTTCAGCGCCGGAAAAGTTTGCGCCGCTGAGATTTGCCCCGGCGAGGTTTGCCCCACCAAAATAAGCACCGACAAACGTGCCCATGGAAAGGTTGGCATTTCTAAAATTTGCGCTTGAGAAGCGCGCGCCATAAGCGTTGACGATTGAAAGATCCGCCCTGCTAAAAATTGTTCCATTTGCGGTCGCGAGCGAGAGATCGGCCTGCTTAAGGCGCGAGCCAGACAGATTACGACCCGAAATTGACTTGTAGGCGAAATCGGCTTGGAACAGGTTACACCCTGCGCATGACCGACCAGCCAATACCGATGCAATCTGCCCAGCATTTTGGGCCCAAGCTGGAGCGGCGAACAAGGCGAGTGATAGTGTGGAGACCAAAACTGTAAGCGCGCGTTTCATAGTGGAACACTCCAAAGAAATAATTTCGTTTCTGTGCAGTGTGGTCGCAATCTTGATGCCGCTTTATTGGGGAATTCTGAAAAGCCCATAACACTCAGTATAAACTGAGCGCCGACCGCAAAAAGCTATCATTCACCTTCAAAGGAAAGTGAAAGTTAATGAAAATCAGCGCCGCTCACCGGTCCAATTGCAAGCATGACAATCAAGCTTAGAGCCGGTCACAACTATCGTAAAATGCCCGCATTCGGGGCATGGATCGCCTTCATAGTGTACTTCTGGCGTCGCCAATGCCGCAACTCCGCTACTGCTGTTGCCCGAATGGCGCGGCGCTTCTCCTGCTGGTCCACTCGACTTAGGTCGTTCGGACCGTTGCTCACGCGTTGGCAGCAAAATCAAGTTATCCGGCAAATTACCACGCGAGAACCCTTTTGAGATGAACCGCGAGGCATCCGGTGGGTTCAATTTTTCCGCCTCTACACCGCCTCCAATCCCTTCGGACATTGGATCAAGCTCCGCCAGATCATCCCGTCCGAGATACGACACAGCCAACTCCCGGAAGATATAGTCCAAGATAGATGTCGCGCGCTTGATGGAATCATTGCCTTGAACTTCGCCTGCTGGTTCAAAGCGCGTGTAAACAAAGGCGTCCACATACTCTTCTAGCGGCACGCCATATTGAAGGCCAATTGAGATTCCGATAGCAAAATTGTTCATCAACGATCGGAAAGCCGCGCCTTCCTTGTGCATATCAAGGAAGATTTCGCCTAATTCGCCGTCGTCAAATTCGCCTGTGTGCAAATAGACTTTGTGACCCCCGACGACAGATTTTTGAATGTACCCTTTGCGTCGATCCGGCAACCGTCGCCGAGTAGCTGCACTCGGAACTTCTCGCTCAACAACGCGCTCAACCACTTTTTCAACCACGCGCTCAACAATGGTTTCAACACGCTCGACGCGTGGTTCGGGTTCGGCAAGAACCAGACTATCGATCGCAAAGCTCGGATCGAGCATCGCGGCACGGTTCGGCGCAAAACGAACGGCCGCTATTCCAGCACGTCGGGCTTCACTTAATAATTCTTCGATTACATTTGGGCCTTCGTCGGCCGCTATCGGTAGTTCAACCGACACGTCCCCGGTAAGCCCCTTTTGCACTTCAGCCGCAAATCGAATTTGCGCCTTAGCAGCCGAGCTGTTTTCACCCAACAGCCTGAGTGGAGCATAGTCTTGAAGTTCGCCAAATCCAAAAATGTGCGCATTGGCTTGGTTGATCGTCGAAACAGGAAACCCCAGCGCGCTAGGAAGATCAAAATCCGGTGCTTTCAGCCGCTCAATTGGAATCCCGAAGGCATCCGCGCAAAAGTCAGCTCCAATTACCCATGGCGACATTGCCGCACGGAGCGACCGGGACCCCGGCAATGCAGCCTCAACAGCAGCAATCTCAAGATCGCTGAAGCCTTTTAACCGTAGTGCTATATCGTTAATGCCGGGCGCTCCGATAAGGGAGCGTGAGCCAAGAAGCTTGCTTTTCCGTTTTGTATAACCAGCGGTATCTCGCGCCAAACAAAATTCTGCTGCAGCGCTCAGGCCAAAAACAGTTTCGTCACTGTCATTGGCGCGTTCCGCAACAAAGCTTGTCACTGGCGCTAACCCAGAGCATTCAGCAGCGAGAGCGTTCCGCGCATCGCAATCATCGACCGCGAGAGTGAACAAGGCGTGGCGAGGGGGCCTAGATTGAGTCGCCAAGCCTTCTACACGATCCATTGCTTCCAAAATAATCAAGTTTTCTATCCCGTCTCGTGAGACGGCATTTGCAATGTTTGTTGCTTCAAAACTGGAAGGGGCACAGCCCGCTAGAGCTCCTATCTCAGCGGAATGGTCTAACGCCGTTACGGTTACGAGGCGTGCAATCATCTGCCCAGCAGCGGCACCTTCTGCGCTATCGTATGCAAGGCCAAGGCCCAAAACTGTAGCCGGTAAATCCAAAAGATTGAGCGCTATGGGGCGAACTTCCCAAGAGCGAACAGCCGCCTCTAAAGTCGGGTGGCTCAACCCGAGCCCGACAATATCGGCAGCTAATGTCCAAAGGCGTGTAGCTTCCTCCAATCCGTCAAGGTCAAACCGCTCGCCCGAAAAGAAGGCGCTTGTTCTTAGATGTATCAAAGGCGCGTTTGTGCCTACAGGTCCAGGATAAGCTCCCGCCATGGCGCGTGGCGTAGCTGATTTCAGAAGAAAACCGGGTGCACCCGATCGCCAAGCGGCAAGACACAGATCTTGGCTAGCGGCAGACTCGCCCAGAGCGACAAACACGTCGGGAAAACACTGTTGCGACCATGCGCTCCGCGCAGCCTCAGTCTCGAAGCCACTTGACGGAAACGCTGTCTGTCCGCTCTTGGCCAAAGCAAGGGCCTGACTAATGGCTCCGTCACCGACGCCTATTGCCCGTGCCGCCGCAATCGCCTGTCCCAAGCGTGGATTTTGTTCCGGGTCAGCACGCTGTTCGCCAACGGCTCTATGAACGGCGTCCAAAATGCTCGCCAAATGTGCCGAAAGCTTTCCCGCGCCTAGTGTTGCGCTTGCTGCTTGGTCTGCCGCTTCCGCACGCGCAAAAGCAAGAGGACCATTCGCTTGGTCATCGGCTTCTACCACCAGCATCGAACGCTTGATCAACGGATTAAGAGATGAAAGCGCACTGGCTTTTCTAAATGAATCCGAACCAAGCGTGGCGGCATCAAAACTGCCCGGCACCACCCCTTCAAGTGCCATTTGGGTCAATTCAGGAAACGAAAGGGCCAAAGGGGCAATCGATACCTTATTTGAAAAAGGCCGAGCCAGCGCCGATTGAGCATCGCCGATCGCGCCTGTTCGAGGATCAATCCAAAACCCTTTACCATCGGGCCCTTCAACAAGGGCCGCCATTAATTCAGGGTCAAAACAAGCTTCGCGTGCTGCCATTGAAGCCGTCAGCTCATGGGCAAAGCAATGCGCATCATCAAGAGTATCGAATAAGCCAAGCGCCCAGCCGAAACCTGCAAGTGTTACGGCAATTGTCCATTCAGTTTCGTTGGTAGCATAACCATTTTGGGACCCACCCAAATCGTCAACATTTGTGTTCGATAGACGGCGTCCGATTCGCATTTGGCGAACTCCATGATCCCGCAATCACTATAGTGGTTCGCCCTGAATTCAACACTATCCAGTAGTTTCATGCTAATCATATAGCGACATATAGGGTCCGACTGTGGGAAGGTTTCCACATCGCTTAGACTGGACCAAACGGCTTGCGCGCGGCATACTTCGAGCGACTTAGATGTGGGATGGCTCCGTGCTTAATAAGATTTTTAGCTGGTGGTCCGGGGCAACTTTGGGCACATTGTTTGATGTGGGCCGCCGGGCTAGCTTCGTCGGTGAAGACGAAACCGGCAATCGCTATTTCGAAGAGCGTAAAGCAAGCCTCGATGGGAAACCTCGTCGCTGGGTCATCTACAAAGGCTATGCTGACGGCTCAAAAGTCTCCCCAGATTGGCACGGATGGATGGCCCATACCTTTGAGCGACCGCCAACGGTTGAGCCTTTTCGTTTGAAAGCATGGGAGCAACCACACATTCCGAACTTAACAGGCACGTTGGCGGCATGGCGGCCAAAGGGTAGCCTGGTCAATGGAGGTGATCGGCCAAAGGCGACTGGCGATTATGAGGCTTGGAAGCCAGAGCCATGAAGTTTGCCACGGGCAAACATAAGCACCTCTTTGCTCTTGCTGTTGCAACGGTTGTGAGCGCTGGAGCTGTTGCTGTGGCACAACAAACGCCAGATCTACCACCTTTTCCAAGCTCGATTCCCACTGTAGGGCAGCCGACCGGCGCTCAGCCTAACGGCGGGGAGCGAACGGCGCCTGAAACCATTCAGGAGCCAGATATTCTACCAGCTCCAACAGATGCGGAGCCGGCAACTGGAGACACCGCGGCGGCGGCTAGTGCTGTTGATACGAGCCGGTCGGCAAGTGCAAACCGAGACCTAACGGCAAACACCCCGATTGAAGAACTCGAAAAGCTGCTAACGCCGGAAGAACTCGCGCGTCTAGACGCGCAACCCAAAAAACAAGTGCGTTTAGAACGACGAGGCTCGTCAGTGGTCCTGGGTTTCCTTGATCGCGGTCTCAACAAGGCATCGTCTGCTAAAGTGGCCGTTGGCGGTAAGGCACTGCAGTTTGGAACTCTGTCTGTTGCGGTCAAAAGTTGCTACCGGAATGGGCCAGACTACCCTCCCGAGAATTGGGCGTTCCTTGAGATTACCGACGGTGGTCGCGCCGTGCGTGAGCGTTTGGCGATGACCTGAGACCCTTAATTTCCTCCAGATTTGGGTAGAGTCCGTTGAAGGAGACGGACGATGCGACGATCACGGTTTACGGAAGAACAGATTATTGGGATGCTGAAGGAACAAGAGGCCGGCGCGAAGACGGGCGATGTCTGCCGCAAGCACGGGATTTCGGCGGCGACCTTCTATAAGTTCAAGGCCAAGTATGGCGGCATGGATGTGTCCGACGCGCGACGTCTTAAGGCGCTGGAGGACGAGAACGCGCGGCTGAAGAAGCTGCTTGCCGAGCAGATGCTGGACAACGCCATCCTGAAGGATGTCGCAGCAAAAAAATGGTAACGCCCGACGCGAAGCGGAAGGCGGTGGCTCATGCCTGCCAAGCGCATGGAGTGAGCCAGCGTCGGGCGTGCCATGCTCTGAACCTTGACCGTTCGACGGTGCGCTATGCCAGCCGTCGACCCGATGACACGCCGTTGCGCGAGGCGATGAAGGCGGTTGCGTCCGAACGGCGGCGGTTCGGCTATCGGCGGGTTCACGTCATGCTGGATCGAATGGGCATTGTGATGAACCAGAAGAAGCTTCGGCGGCTCTATCGCGAGGAGAAACTACAGGTGCGTCGTCGCGGCGGGCGCAAACGGGCGCTCGGCACACGCAGGCCCATGCTCGTTCCTGATCGCGCCAACGCTCGCTGGAGCCTCGACTTCGTATCGGACGCCTTCACCGATGGGCGGCGCTTCCGGGTCCTAGCCGTGATCGACGATTACACGCGGGAGTGCCTAGCACTCATTGCCGATACGTCGCTCTCAGGTGCCCGTGTGGTACGCGAGTTGGAAGCGGTTATCGCCTTGCGCGGCAGGCCAGCCACGATCGTCTCCGACAACGGGACCGAACTGACATCTATGGCCGTCCTGAGATGGTGCCAGCAGAAGGGGGTGGAATGGCACTACATCGCTCCCGGCAAACCCATGCAGAACGCCTTCGTTGAAAGCTTTAACGGCAGCTTCCGCGACGAATGCCTGAACGACACGTTGTTCTCGACCCTAGTCGAGGCTCGCACCGCAATCAGAACATGGAAGGAGGACTACAACCGACAACGCCCACACTCGGCCCTCGGCAACATCACACCCGCCGAGTTCGCTATCAAATCCACACTGGAAAAACAGGCCGCTTGAGGTCACAACCAAACCAAGGACTCTCTCTCAAACCGGAGGAGAACCGGGTCTCAGGTCAGCGACATTGGGGCCCCGCGCAGAAAGTCGGCGTGCGAGAGAGGCAGGCACAACGCAAACTCGGATCGTCAAAGCTGGGTGGATGAGCAGCTCAAGCCCATCTATCGATGCGTTAGACCATCCAATTTACGATGTGTGGATTAAATCGTGCGAGGGCGATGGCTCGCCGGTTGGTCGTCCGTCAGGGCGGCCAGTATCAGCGGCGTTGCCCAGTGAAGCGGTAAGTGCGGCTGCGAGTGCGGCATCAAGCGCGCAAACGTCGATGCAAGCTCCTGAACCTGAGGTTCCACCCGTTGAGCAAGGGGTGCCGCAGGCGGAACAAGAACGTCCGGCCACAACGATGCCGTCAACGGAAGCGCAGCCGACAGCAGCGAACGATAACTAAGTCGGCTAATTTCTTCAGCCCCAAAAGTGCGTAAGTGGTTTGTCATGAACTGCGTATCGAGCAGGACATACCCACCTAACTTCATTCTTCCGACAAGGTGAACCAACGCCACTTTGCTAGCATCGCGAACCCGGCTGAACATGCTCTCACCGAAGAACGCGCCCCCAAGCGAAACCCCATAAAGACCACCAACAAGGTATCCATCGCGCCAGCATTCAATGCTATGAGCGTTACCTTGCCGATGTAAGGCGCCATAAAGAGACGCAATGGGGCGATTTATCCATGTGCTCGGCCTGTCTTCTGTAGCTTCAGCACAAGCAGCCACGACTTGATCGAATACAGTGTCAACACGAACCTCAAAAGCGTTTTGTCGAACCGTACGCGCCAGTCGTCTTGAAAGATGAAATTTTTCTAAGGGAATAATCCCACGCTCATCTGGATCGAGCAGGAAAAGACGCGGATCATCCGCTGAATCTGCCATGGGGAATACCCCCCGCGCATAGCAGTCCAACAATTCGTCGGGACCGAAGCGCCCGCTCATCGGTTATCGTTAGAGGCCGCTTGTGCCGCGAGCCACTGCTCAAGCCAATGAATGTGATAGTCGCCATTGATTATATCGGGGTCGCGCGCCAGTTCTTGGAACAACGGAACCGTCGTTTGGATACCAGATATAACGATTTCGTCGAGTGAACGCTTCAATCGCATCAAGCATTCGTTCCGTGTTCGACCGTGAACAATCAGCTTCCCTATCAAGCTATCGTAATAGGGCGGGATCCGATATCCGGCATAAATAGCGCTATCGAGACGGACACCTAAGCCGCCGGGTGCGTGAAAGTCTGCAATTGTTCCAGGTGAAGGCGCGAAAGTTTTCGCGTTTTCCGCATTAATCCGGCATTCAATTGCGTGGCCCTCAAAAACCACGTCTGCTTGTGTAAACGATAATGGCGCACCATCGGCAATTCGGATTTGCTCCCGAACCAGATCAACGCCAGTGATCGCTTCAGTTACAGGATGTTCGACCTGCAAGCGGGTGTTCATTTCAATAAAATAGAATTCACCATTCTCATACAGAAACTCAATGGTGCCTACGCCAAGGTAACCGAGGCTCTTGATGGCGTTAACGACGGTTTCACCGATAGCGGCACGCTCGGATGCGTTAAGAGCCGGTGAGGGGGCCTCCTCCCAAACTTTTTGATGCCGTCGTTGCAAGGAACAATCGCGCTCGCCCAAATGGACCACATTGCCATGACTGTCAGCGATTACTTGGATCTCGATATGGCGTGGTGTGCCGAGATACTTCTCAATGTAGACGCTATCGTCCCCAAAAGCTGCACGGGCTTCTGCGCGTGCTGTTGAAAGGGCTTCCGACAATTGATCCGCCGTATGGGCCACTTTCATGCCGCGGCCACCGCCACCCGAAGCGGCCTTTATCAATACGGGAAACCCAACGCGCGCGGCCACGCGGGCGGCTTCTTCATCTTCGGTAATTGCACCATCCGAACCCGGAACAACAGGAATCCCAGCGCCCGCCGCAGCGCGTTTGGCTTCAATTTTGTCGCCCATTTGCCGAATATGATGCGCTTTTGGGCCTATAAATGTCATTCCATGCGCTTCAACGATCTCAGCAAACCGCGCATTTTCGGACAAGAATCCATACCCGGGATGGATAGCTTGCGCGCCCGTGATTTCAGCAGCAGCGATCAGAGCGGGAATGTGCAGATAGCTCTGTGAAGCCGACGGCGGCCCGATGCAAACGCTTTCATCGGCAAGCCGAACATGCATCGCGTCCGCATCAGCAGTTGAATGCACAGCAACCGTTGAAATGCCCATCTCCTTGCAGGCCCTATGGATCCGTAAGGCTATCTCACCTCGGTTCGCGATGAGAATTTTATCGAACATAGACCGCTTAACCAATCACAATCAGGGGCTCGCCAAACTCCACCGGATCGGTGTCGCTCACAAGAACAGCCAAAACGGCACCCGAACGAGGCGCGGGGATCGGGTTCATAGTCTTCATGGCTTCGATGATCATCAATGTCTGGCCTTCGCCTACATTGTCTCCGACCTTGACGAGCAGCGGAGCGCCGGGTTCGGCTTGTAGATATACTGTCCCGACCATGGGCGACTTAACCACGCCGGGGTGGGTGTTCCAGTCCGAACCGCTAGCCGCAACTGGGTTTGCTGGCGCCGCTGCGGGTGCCGAAGCTGGTTGTGATGCTTGAGCCGAGACCGGAGGAGCAAAAGCAGGCGCCGGGAAATAATTCGGTGCCGGGGCGGAATAAGCAGGCGCCGTCAAAGTCCGCGCTACTCGAACGCGCAACTCGCCACGCTCAACCTCGATCTCGGTCAGGTCTGTATCGCGCAAGATCCGCGCAAGGTCCCGCACCAGCTTTGGGTCAATCTCTGGCATCGGATTCGGTTTGCTATCAGGCATCAATTCATCCTTGGTCAGCACTATCGTATTGTAGTCCTAGACATTCAAACAGTCACAATCGAGCAACCGTGCTGCTGAAAGCCGGGCCGCCGCTTCAACAGCCAGTTCATAGCTCATCAGCCCGAATCCAGTGATGGATCCTTTTGCCGCCGTCGCGACGTGTGAAACATGGCGAAAGGATTCGCGCATTGCCGGGTTTGACAAGTGACACTCGACGACTGGTATCTCGCAGGCCTTGAGTGCGTCATGCAACGCAATCGAGGTGTGGGTGAATGCGCCGGCATTCAGAACAATTGCGCTAGCCGAAAGACGCGCTTGATGGATCCAGTCGATCAACGCACCTTCATGATTTGATTGGTGAAAAACAATCGTTGCACCAAATTGTGCCGCTCTAGTCACACACGCCGCCTCTACATCCGCCAAATTCTGCGTACCGTAGATATCCGGTTCTCGCGTACCGAGCAGGTTTAGGTTCGGGCCGTTAAGCACAAAAATTGGTTTTGAGGTTTGCGCCGACATTTGTTCTCGTTTGAGCCGTCTTTACGAATTGGTTTAGGCAGGTATCGCCCCCAAGGCAAGGTTGAGGGTTGACGACAGATTAGTTGATCGTTAAACAACTGATCTAGTTTAGCGCTCAACTATGTGTGGTCTATCGTGCAAACTCGTCGTTCAATTCTCTCTATTTTAGGCTCGGCAACGTCATTGGCGGCCATTGGTGGGACCCAACTTCTGTTAGGGTGCGCACCGGCGCCAGACGCTGCAGAAGCGTGGCGCAACCCCGGTGCTGGCGAAATGGATCCGCGTCGGTTCGCGCTTGCTCACGCCATGCTGGCACCAAATCCGCATAACAGGCAGCCGTGGCTCGCTAAACTGCATGGCGACAATGCGCTCACCCTGTATTTCGACACCCAAAAGCTGCTGCCAGCGACGGATCCGTATAGCCGACAAATTACTATTGGCGGCGGAGCATTTCTTGAGCTTTTTTCACTGGCCGCGCTGAAGGCGGGCTATCAAGCCGAGATTACGTCTTTTCCAGAAGGTTCTGACCCGCAAAGCCTCGACCAAAGACCCTTTGCCAAAATCAAAATGACAAAGGGCGGAACCCTTGACCCCCTTTACAATCAAATCGTGCTCCGTAGGACCAATCGTGAGCCGTTCGACACCAAGCGTGAAATACCCCCTGAAATGCGAGCGGCACTTGCGACGGCGGCAACTAGGTCAATGACCCAAGCCGAGATTATTGCAGATCAGCGCCTAACTGATCTGCGAGCCCTTACCGACAAGGCTTACAAAGTTGAAATAATGACACCACCCGCGATGCAGGAATCGGTTGATTTAATGCGCATTGGGGCCAAAGAGATCAATGCGCATCGCGACGGGTTATTTCTCGATGGTCCAATGATCGAGTTGCTGGCTGCAACCGGGCAAATAACCAAGCAGACCTTGGCTGATCATAACTCAATGGCCTTCAAGACCGGGCTAACCATGCTGGAGCCTGCAACGCGCTCCGCTATGGGTTACCTTGCGATCAAAACGGCGACGAATACGCGCTTTGACCAAATCGATGCGGGGAGAGCCTATACACGTGCAAATCTGACCGCGACGAGTCTCGGAATCGCCATGCATCCGCTTAGTCAAGCGCTTCAAGAATACCCCGAAGTGGCGGCTGAGAAAACCCAAATGGACGCGCTGACGAACGCGCCCTCAACTGGCCGCTTGCAGATGCTTGCCCGTATTGGTTATGCAAAACCAATCGGCGCAGCCCCGCGTCGGGATTGGCGCTCCATTGTGATGGCATGACCGAAAACGAAGAAGCTTCTTTCGCTAGTGCTGGTCCCGTTGCATTCGAGTTTTTCAACGAGATTGGAATTATCGAACAATTGGCGCGCGCGCGCTTCGAGCGCGTCTTGCCGGAGGGTTTGTCGATGGCCCAATTCAGTGTGCTAAACAATTTCGTTCGCCTTGGCGGCCACCGGACGCCAAGCGGCCTTGCATCAGCTTTTCAAGTCACCCGTGGCGCTATGACCAATACCTTGCAACGCTTAGAAGCCCATGGCTACATCGAAGTGGTTGCCGACCCTAATGACGGTCGCGGGAAAATCGTTTCAATTACTACTGCTGGCCGCAACGCGCGCGATGCAGCGCTTATCAATTTAGCGCCAATTTTCGCTGATTTCATCGCGGTCTTTTCCGAGCCTTCACTCCGTGAGCTCATTGACCCGCTTCGCAAGGTTCGGCGCTTTTTAGATGAAAACCGCTAAGCAACGCGCAAACGCCCCACTTTGGTGACACTGATTGCCGGACCGAGAGCCCAAGACTGCGTTTTCGCGATAAAAAACTTGGTCTTACCGCGCGCGGCCAAGACCAATTTGCTTTGCAAACTCAGAGCGGCGCTTTGCATAATTGGGCGCAACCATCGGATAATCCGCCGGCAAGCCCCACCGCTTGCGATACTCATCCGGCGACAAATTGTAGTTTGATCGCAGATAGCGCTTCAACATTTTCAAGCGCTTTCCGTCTTCCAAGCAAACAATATAGTCATCTGTAATCGAGCGCCCAATCGAAACCGCCGGCTTGGTTTTCTCAAGCGGCTTCTCGGGTTCAGGCTGGCCGAGCCCGATCAAGGAATTGTGGACTGATGCGATCAAGCCCGGCAATGAATGAGGAGCCACAGCATTGTTGCTAACATATGAAGCGACAATTTCTGCAGTTAGCGCCAACGCATCTTCGTTCGAAATCATGTGTTCTTTCCTAAATTTTCGCTGGAACATATGGCAACCTTAACGCCAATGTTCCAGATATGCTCGACGTCTGGGTCTCTATTCACCGGAATAATATCGTTCTATACCATATTACAAGCAATCACACGTCAGTGATACTGGAAAAACATCGTCGAATACCTCAACCCAAAAGGTATCTGCCGTTTTCTTGAACCTCTGCTAGGCATAGAAACACTCTCGACCCAGCATCATCTAATCGACGATGATTTCACACGCTGATGATCGCATTGCGCAAATGGGGCGGCGCACGCTATTTCATGACCCGAACCGGAGCCTTCACAATGACAACCGCAACCCTTACTCGATCAGAAAGCGCTTTCTTCAACAGCTCGCTTTCGAACGCCGATCCCATGCTTGCCGCATCCATTAGCGACGAATTGGAGCGGCAGCAGGATCAGATTGAGCTTATTGCTTCTGAAAACATTGTTTCCAAAGCGGTTCTCGAGGCGCAAGGCTCAGTGCTTACCAACAAATATGCAGAAGGCTACCCCGGCAAGCGCTATTATGGCGGATGCGAGTTTGTTGATGTTACCGAGCAATTAGCGCTTGAGCGCGTGCGCAAACTGTTCAATTGCGCCTATGCTAATGTGCAGCCACATTCTGGCGCGCAAGCAAATCAGGCGGTTTTCTTAGCGCTGTTGCAACCAGGCGATAGCTTTATGGGGCTGGATCTAGCAGCCGGCGGCCACCTTACGCACGGGTCTCCAGCTAATCAGTCGGGCAAGTGGTTCAAGCCAATCCCCTATACAGTCGATCCGGTCACTCACTTGATTGACTATGATGCTCTTGCAGCTTTGGCGCTCGAGCATCGTCCTAAGCTGATCATTGCCGGGGGCTCAGCCTATCCTCGTCAAATTGATTTTGCGCGCTTCCGTCAAATCGCGGATTCAGTTGGTGCTTATTTCATGGTCGACATGGCCCACTTTGCTGGTTTAGTGGCTGGTGGCGCACATCCCAGCCCTCTCCCTCACGCCCATGTTGTTACAACAACGACGCATAAGACGCTCCGCGGACCGCGTGGCGGCCTCATCCTTTCATACGATGAAACCCTAGGAAAAAAGTTCAATTCCGCTGTGTTTCCAGGGCTCCAGGGTGGACCGCTCATGCATGTAATCGCCGCCAAGGCCGTTGCGTTTGGTGAGGCCCTTCGCCCCGATTTCGCTGACTATGCCAGAGCAATCATCGCCAACGCGCAAGCCATGGGAGAAGCCGTTAAATCAGGTGGGCTCGACCTGGTGGCCGGCGGCACGGATACACACTTAATTCTAGTAGACCTTCGTCCGAAAGGCCTTACCGGTAAGGATGCCGAAGCAGCCCTTGAGCGAGCAGGTATCACGTGCAACAAAAATGGCGTCCCATTTGATACAGCGCCTCCCACAAAAACATCCGGGATTCGGCTCGGTGCTCCTGCTGGAACCACGCGTGGCTTTGGCGTCGCCGAGTTTAAACAAATCGGCACTTGGATCGTTGAGGTGCTCGACGGGCTAGCGGGCACGCCCGATGGCAACAGTGCAATCGAAGCGCGTGTTCGCGCTGAAGTCAGCGCACTCTGCAAGCGCTTCCCCATCTATTGAGCATCAGAGGTTTGAATGCGTTGCCCATTCTGCGGCCATCCTGACACGCAAGTTAAAGATAGCCGCCCAGCCGAAGATGGGGCGTCTATCCGTCGGCGCCGTCAGTGCCCTTCATGCGGAGCACGGTTTACCTCGTTTGAGCGCGTTCAACTAAGAGAACTGTTGGTGGTCAAAAAGTCCGGCAAGCGGACTCCATTCGACCGTGACAAGCTCATGCGCTCGGTCTTAATAGCGTTGAGAAAGCGCCCTGTAGCGCAGGATCGTATCGAGCAAATGGTTTCGGGTATCGTCCGCCGCCTCGAAAGTTTGGGCGACACCGAGATTACCTCGGACACAGTAGGTACTTACGTAATGGAAGCGCTCGCTGAAACCGATCCTGTAGCTTATGTGCGCTATGCTTCTGTCTATCGCGATTTTCGTGAAGCGGAGGATTTCGGTAAATTCATTCAAGATCAAATTGATGAAGCCCGCGCGGGGAATGGTGACAGTGAGGGGCTGGATTGAGCCATTTGCCAAAAGTCACCCTTAAGCTGGCGACCAGCCTTGATGGTCGAATAGCGACAGCCACTGGCGAGAGTAAGTGGATAACGGGTGAGGAGGCCCGGGCAAGCGTTCATGTTTTGCGTTCGGAGCACGATGCAGTTTTGGTTGGCGCAGAAACTGCGTTAGCCGACGATCCCGAGCTGACCGCTCGAACCACACCAGCACCAAAGCAACAACCGCTGCGCGTGGTTGCAGATAGTAAGCTGCGATTGTCGGATAAAGCGCGGTTAATCCAAACTGCCACTTTAGGCCCGGTGCTTATTCTCATTGGTTCAGGGGTTGATAAATTGCGCCGCGCCGTCTTGAGCGCTCATGGCGTTCAAACTGCCGAGGTTACGTTAACTCAGAATGGATTGGATCCCTGGGGCATGTTAAGCGCGATCTCAACGCAAGGCGCGCGCAGCGTATTCTTGGAAGGCGGCGGTAGACTCGCCTCAAGCTTTTTGACCGCCGATCTGGTGGATCGAATTGAGTGGTTTCGAGCGCCAGTCCTGCTGGGCGACGACGCTAGACCCGCCATTGGCCCGCTCGGCCTCACGAAACTCTCCGACGCGCTCAGATTTCGACGAACGGGTTTGAAGCTTGATGGAGAAGACATCCGCGAGTCGCTGGAACGCGTTCGTTAGCTTATCGCCAACCGTGCATTTTTCGCGTCGTCGATCGATTCAATCGGCGGAGGCGGCTCATTTGTGAAGGCATTAATTGCCGTGAACACCGCCTCAGGTGACAAAGGCTTTAGGATTAGTGCGTTCATTCCTGAGGCAATTGCGCGTTCTGCCGTTTCTTTCCGTGAGTCCGCAGTCACGGCCAAAATTGGTGTTTTCGAATTGGGGCCAACTGACCGTCGGATCATTTCCGATGCCACCAAGCCATCCAACACCGGCATTTGCATGTCCATCAGGATAATATCAAAAGGCTGAATTTCGGCAACGGCGCAGGCTTGCTCACCGTCGGCGGCCTCCGTGACGTCAGCGTCCAGCTGCGCCAAGAAGGCCTGAAGTACACGCCGATTCATCGCATTATCATCGACCACCAATACCCTTAGGATCGCTGAGTGTGATCGACGCGCTTGCTTTTTTTGACTGGAATCAGCGAAGCCCTTTTTGGCAACCACATTAACTGGAAGCGATAGCGCAAAAGTACTGCCCTTACCCCTTTCACTTTGAACTGTAAGTGAGCCATTCATGGCGTCGGTAAGTTCTTTGCAAAGGGCCAACCCAAGGCCAAGCCCGTCAGCCGCGCGTGTAATGCTATCGTCAACGCGGTAGAAGCGCTCAAAAATTCGCCGCGCCGCCACTTCGTCAAGGCCAGGGCCAGTGTCTGTTACATCGATAACGAGCAAGGTCTCATTTGGCGCACGATGTTGCAGCTTTGCTTCAACATGCACGCGGCCGGAAGGCGTATATTTGAGGGCATTGTCGATCAAATTGGAGAGGATCTGTCTTATCCTGACAATGTCGGCCCTGATCGAAACGTTTTCACTTGTTGCTGAAAAAGCAACTCCCTTTGCCCGCGCTTTGTTTTCAAACCACTTAGACGTAGAAATTACGAACCGTTCGAGATTAAATTCGTTCTCATTAATGACGAGGGAATCCGACTCTAGGCGCACACGGTCGAATGCGCGCTCAACGAGGCTTTGCATAAACTCTGCTGATTCAAGGGCAAGGATTGCATGACTTCCCGCATGGCTATCCGGCTTTAGCTCATCGGTAACAACATGCAGCATCCCGATGACGCCATTGAGCGGCGTCCGCAATTCATGGCTTAGGGCCCCCAGAAACCTGTCTTTTTCGCTGCTGCTAGCTTCGGCGATATCTTTCGCAGCTCTCAGCGCCTCAGCTTGGGCGGCAAGCTCTTCTGTTCGCGCTGCAACGCGCGCTTCGAGTGAAGTATTTGCTTGCTGTAAGTCCGCGCTAAAGCCAAGCAAACGTTGATGTTGACGCCGCACAGCGCCGAGCGCCTTCAAAGACACCGCGACCGTACCTAGCAAAACCACGAGTCCAAATGCCAAGCAACCGTATAGCCAACCACTAGACGTTAGAACGGACGCCGTTGTAGCATCCCGAAGCGCTCCCAAAAACTTCGGGTTTTCGGCTCGAGCCAAAGCTCGAGCCTTATTATATTCGAGCGAGCTCATCACGTTTCCAGCAGCCTGAAACTCGCCATCACTAATTAATCGAATGGCTTGTCCTTCATAGGCCGCCACCGAACGAGAGAGCGCGCGGATAGTTGCAGTTTCCTCTCGCAATCCAAACTGTTCCGATCGGTCACTTAAGACATCGAATTCCTTTCCCATTTGGACTTCAAGGTTATTGGCAAGCCGCTCGACATAAGGGTCCCGATCAGCGATCGCCCGCCAAATCAAGCTAACCTTCTCGGCGTGCGCCAAATCTGCCCGCAAGAAAGCGCCTTGACTCGTAATAGTTGCCCGCACTGCGCTCGTCACTGAGCTAAGCAAAAAACCCGCGCAAACGACCGTTGCGACAGCAAGCAGAACCACCAGAATGGAACTCGCCTTAATGCCTTTGGATATCGCCTTAACTTCGTTTGGTGTGCTTTGCAGCATGAAGGGTGTTGTCCAATCTTACGCGCGGGTGTCGACACGCGAGCCGGACTGTACTCTAGATTGATGAAGACGCGGTTTCTTCGCAAAAGCTGGCCTTAACTAGCCAAGCGCCTTGATCAGCCCATCCAGCCCGCGAGCGAGCGTTTCTTGTGACTTGGCGAAGCACAGTCTAATCAGATGATCTGGTGCATCTTTTTCGTAAAAGGCGGAGAGGGGGATGCACGCAACACCGCAGTCTTTCACGGCTCTCAGAGCAAAAGCTTTGTCGCCTTCGGCAATACCGGATGCTCGCAAATCCAGTAGCTGAAAGTAGGTTCCCGATGAAGGAAGGGTCACAAATCCAGCGTCATGCAATCGCGATGTGAACCGAGTGTAGGCAGTGCCAAAGTTAGCGGACGCTTCTTGGAAGCTCGCCTTGCTTTTCGCGAGGCCATAAGCCACTCCAATTTGCAAATTTGGCGGCGTTGTGAAGGTCAAAAATTGATGCGCTTTAGCAATCGCCTCACTCAAAGCGGGGCATGCACAGGCCCATCCCACTTTCCAACCCGTCAGAGCAAATATCTTTCCCGCTGAGCCGATCTTAACACAACGATTGGCCATTTCAGGCATTGAGAGCAACGAGGTATGGTCGGCCGAGCCGAAGACGACATGCTCCCAAACTTCGTCAGATATAACCACTAGATCATTCTTGAGGCAGAATTTCGCTAAGACTGCCAACTCATTACGAGAAAACACTTTACCGACGGGGTTAAGCGGATTGTTCAAAATTACGAGTTTTGTACGGGGCGAAACTGCTTCGTTCAGCGCAACTTCGTGAATAGTCCAATCTGGCGCTACGAGTGTAACAAATTTTGGAACGCCGCCAGCACGTCGAATGAGCGGGACATAGGCGTCATATAGCGGTTGAAAACAAATTACCTCATCACCCGGCTCAATAAGGCCAAAAAGCGCTGCTGCTATTGCCTCCGTTGCCCCCGATGTAATTGTCACATCAGTTTGCCACGCTAAATCGATACCTTGATGGTCTGAATAATGCGCGGCAACAGCTTCGCGAAGCAGAGGCAAACCTGCCATGGGCGGGTATTGGTTTGAGGTCTCCAAAAGGGCATTTGCAGCGGCTTGCCGCACATCGAGGGGGCCATCGGCGTCAGGAAATCCTTGCCCGAGGTTTGCCGCGCCGTGGGTTCGAGCGAGACCCGACATCGTTTCGAAAATCGTGGTCGGTAGCGAAGAAAAAACAGAGTTCATCGCGCGCTATCGTGTCGCTTGGCCTGGTTGTCCGGCTGAAACCAAGTCTTTGGGCGACATCATGCTGCCAAAGCCAGCGCGTTCGGGACACTTAGCGCCTCCACGTCGCTAACCTGTTCGGTCCAGACTTCAAACTGGATCAGATCCGCACTACCGAAGCTCGTTGAGAATGCGACATCACCGGCGTCTCGTCCTCGCGCCATCACAAAACGCCCTATACGAGGGAAATTGCTGCGGGCATCTAAGGTATGCCAAGCACCATCAAGAAATACCTCAGCCCACCCAGAAAAGTCCATTGGCGGGCGTGGAGGAACACCGATATCGCTCAAATATCCGCTCACATAACGCGCCGGGATATTCATTGCCCTGCACAGCGCGATGGTAAGGTGCGCATAGTCTCGGCAAACGCCTTGACGCTCATTATACGCATCGAGTGCGCTTTTCGTTGGGCGAGCTGCCGAATAATCGAAAACAATACGTTGGTTCGCAAAGGTGGAAATTGCATGCGCTCTGGCCCAACCGGGCTCAGTTTTACCAAAAAGGTCCCACGCGGCTTGCATAAGCAAATCGCTTTCGCAAAATCGGCTGGGCATCAAATAAACCAATGCCTCATCGGGTAGGTCTGTCAAAGCCGTTTCTGCCGCTCCAATAGGAAACGTTTCTGGTAGACCAGAGTCCGCCATCACTGCGTGGCCAATAATTCGAAACTCACCGGCAGGTGCCGTTATCCGAACGCATTTATTGCCAAATAGGTCGATATATCTCCGAAGTGGCACGGTGGGCGAGAAAGCCACTTTTTCTTCAACTATGGCCTTTGCAGCCTCACTCTCATGAATGTTTGCCATAAACACCATCGGTGTTGGTTGATTCAAATGATAGCCAACCACATAGCCGACGCGAATAAGCATGATTTTTCCTTTGCCAAACGGCATACGAGCGACCTTACTAAGCTCAAATAGCGGTTAGCGCTCAGGCAGACGCTGCTAAAGCATCGAATCTTCTGTCTGAAGCCCCAATAATGTGCGCCCGGTCAGTTCCCATGTCGCTGGTGCCACCATTATGTGCTGTGTCATGACGTGTGCATCGCGAAACCGGCGTTGCAAATTATTGTTGAGATAGACCGCTGAACCGCCACCAAGGTCGTATAGTGTCCTCGTAATGTCGGCTGCCGTTCGTGTCGCGAAGGTTGCGGCCATCCTCAGGCGTGCGCGGACGTTTTGAGGAATTTCATCTCCGACCTTGGCAAGCTGCCATGCGCTCTCGATGGCGTCGAACAAAAATGCCCGAGCCGCCAGCAACGAAGCCTCAGCCTCTGCAACTTGCATCTGCGTGTGGGCGCGTTCGGCTAGTGTTTTTCGCGAGCCTTGCGGTTTCTTCGCCGTTGCTAGCGCGACGAATGCATCCATCGCACCGCGCGCGTTTCCAAGCGCAACACCTGCGATCCCAAGGGCCAACAACCCAAATGGTGGGAACTTGTACAGCGGACCGGAAGCTCTCGGTTTATCACTAATGAGCGATACGGTTCGGCCCGCAGGCACGAATACACTGTCGACAGCCATATCGAGCGATCCTGTGCCCTTTAACCCGGTCACGTGCCATGTATCGATTAGCGTCGCGTCGTATGCTGGCCAGTACATCATGCGCGCATCGGGGGCTCCGTTCGGCAAACTTCGCATGCCGCCATCGTCGAATACGAGGGCTCCACCGAGCAACCACCCACAATTTTGAGACCCAGATGCCCACTGCCAACGTCCGGTAACGCGATAGCCATCGCCCTCCACAACCGCTTTTCCCATTGGAGCAAACACGCCGCCGGTGATCATCAGCGGATCAGAATAGATCAGCCGTGCAAACTCATCATCTAAATAGGCGGCGTTCATCGATGTGGTTGACGCAATCATCACGCACCAACCTGCCGAACCATCTGCTCTTGCTGTCGCTTCAATAGTCTCAACAATTTCAGCTGGTGTCCGCTCTCCACCGCCATAAACTGTTGGAACAGCCATCGAAAAGATGCCCACGCGTGCCAATTGCTGGGCCAAATCGTTTGGCAGTCGGCGAGCCGCTTCAATTTCATCAGCGCGGGATTCGATCTCCCTTGCGAGGGCAGGGGGCAACAGACTCAATTGGGCAGCCTCCACAAAGCAGCTAAGTTGTTTTTCTGCATGTTTGAAGATCCGCCAACAATTGGCATCCCCAAAAGATCGCGGACGTGGCGCTCCATGTCATAAGCGTCAGAGAGCGCATAGGCGCCCATAACCCGCTGACACAGCAAGGCAATCTCCACCCCAGTGTCGGCAACAAACAGCTTCGCCATGGAGGTCTCAACCGCACAAGCCTGCCCCGTTTGCGCCAACCAAGCCGAGTGATACAGCATGTGGCGGCACGCTTGCAGCTTTGTTCTAGCTTCTACCAGAGCATGGCGAACGGCCTGGTGAGCCCCAATCTGCTTGCCAAATTGAACACGCTCGTGGGCATAGGCCCACGCATCTTCTACCGCTGCTTGCGCTATACCAAATGTAGCCGCCGCCACTTCAATTTTTTCAACATCCAGCGCACGCCCCGCGAGCATGCCCCAACCTTTGTTCCACTTTTCAGGGCCGCCCACGATGCATGAGAGTGGGAGGTGCACATCGTCAAAAAATACATCGGACGACAATGTGTAGCGCAAGTTTATGTGTTCAATTGGCTGAAGCGTAACCCCTTTTGCCGTCGGCGGAATGAGCAGAAACGACAGAGATTTGCGCCGTTCGCCATCGGCGTCAGAATTGACCAAACAGTAGATATAGTCCGCAAAGTCTGCCCCTGTGCACCAGCGTTTGGCCCCATTAACAATTACAGATTCGCCTTCAATCCGCGCGCGCGTTTTCACAGCGCTTAGGTCGCCGCCAACATCGGGCTCAGATAGCCCGTAACAGAATAAAAGTTCGCCCTTAGCAAGACGTGGAAGAAATTCCCGCTTTTGTTCTTTGGTGCCATTTTCCGCGATATTCATGCCACCATAAAAGACACAGTGAATATAGGGTCCGCAAAGAAACGAGCCAGCGCGAGAAAGTTCCTCAATAACGGCAACCGCTGCAACGATATCTTGCCCTGCACCGCCATATTCCTCGGGAATAGTTAGGCCACAGAGGCCGAGTTCCGCGATCTTTGCAAAAACATCCCGCGGCCAACTATGAGTTTTGTCCCAAACGCGGCGTTTTTCGCGTGGGGCCTCGCGCTCTACGAGCTTGGAGACTTGCGCTCTAATCTCAGTGATGTGGGATGGTTCGTAGGTAAAGCTTGTCATACCGATTTCTTTTTCACCAAAGCGTAGAATAGGGTGCACGCAACGCCCCAAAGCAGCCACGCAGCGCCGCCGCGTCGAATAGCTTCATCGGCCCCATATAGATTAGGAATCCACGTCAGCGCGAACGCATCAAGGGAAAGCGCGGTGATGCACATGATGACCACACAGCGTACAAACTGCTCTGGTTCAACCTTCAAAACCCGCGTGCTCATTTCAGCCACAAAAATGGCCATGGGATACGTTAAAGCGAACCAAATCAATGAAACCAAACTAGGAGCGAACAGATCAAAGTCACCAAGAAAGCGAATAGTCAGAGCAGCCTGAATCCAGAAAAGAGCACCAAAACCGATCAATCCAGCCAAGCGATTTCTACTCAACTCAGTCTCCTGTCAGTACCGGCGGGCGTTTTTCCACAAAGGCCCGAACGGCTTCGCGACGATCACCCATGAGATTGCTCAAGATCTCGTACGCTACCGCAGCATCGGAGGTTTTGTTCGCTATGTCTTTCAAAGGAATGTTCATCACGGTTTTCGTCCAACGGACAGCCCAACGTGGATTTCCCAATATCTTCGCGGCGATCTCTGCGATCTTGGCATCTAGCATTTCCATCGGCACAGCATGGTTGATCAGGCCCATGGCCGCAGCCTCACGCGCAGAAAGCAGGTCGCCGGTCAGTAGCATCTCTTTAGCCCGAGCATATCCTATCAATTGTGGCCAGATCACAGCGCCGCCATCGCCAGCAACAAGGCCGACTTTGACATGCGGATCGCCAATCTTGGCGTTCTCGTCGGCAACAATGACGTCACACATCAGGGCGATTGTTGCACCAAGCCCGGCTGCTGCGCCGTGAAGCCGGCAAATGATCGGCTTTTCCAAATCCAGCAGGCTAGAGACAATCTTCTTTGCGTCATGGGCAATTCCCCGGAAGGATCCCGGATCGTCCATTAGGTCTTCAAACCAAGACAAATCTCCACCAGCGCAGAACGCTTTTCCTGCACCTGCAAGCACAATCAGATCGCTGTCAGGGTCACGTTGTGCATCGGTGAAAACGCGGGCGAGTTCATCATGCATCTTCCCATCAACACCGTTGACTGGATTGTTCCCGGTCAACTTGATGGTGAGAATGCGTCCCTCGTAACTGAACGCGATCCGCTCGTAATCGTGAAAGATCATACCTGCTCCCCAGTTTTATCACGTTAATCTAGGCCTAGAATTGCGCGCGAGTCTCGTTTCAAACCTGTGGAAACAATTGATCTGCCTTCACCAGTCGTGAAAACGATCTGAGCGTCAGATTATGATGCGCGATAATCTGTTCAGCCTTCAGAACTACAGTGTCAAAAGTCCCGTGCGCATCTGAAACGAGCAGTGGTTCATAACCAAGGGATTTTGCAGATCGTACGGTCGTATCTACACAGAATTCGGTTTGAGCACCGCAAAACGCAACGCGCTTTGCGCCAAAAGACCTAAGGCATGCGTCAAGGTTTGTTTTGTGAAAGCTATCGGGAGACTGTTTTTCGATGATCGTATCAGTTTGTAGCGGCGCAATGATTTCAACGATTTGCCAGCCTTTAGCGCCAATATGCATTGGCCCTCCGGCGCTATCATTGTGACGAACAAAAACGATTGGCACATTTGCTTCCCGTGCCTTGCCAATCAATTCCCTCACTTTGATAAGCAGTCTCTGGCCGTTTGGCATCGGTGGCAAAACCGCGCCATCGAACATGATGTTCTGCAAATCGATTACGACGAGTGCTTGTGGCTTCGAGATTGCTGCTGCGTCAGTCAAAGTGCTGGGTCCGGCCCAAGCCGGACCAACCGACGCCCTGTGTTCTCGCCTTTGAACAAACCACAAAAGGCCCGGGGAACGGCCTCGATTCCATCAAAAATCTCTTCCTGAAGCGCAAGGGCGTTCCCCAAAATCATGTCCGCCACTTCATTTTGTGCAGCAGGGAACCCTTTCAAATCATCGAATACAACCAAACCTTCCATGCGGACGCGCTTGGTAATGAAGGGAATGGTGGTTCGGATCGGAGGAATAGCGTCTCCGGCCAAATTGTAATCGGCGACTTGCCCCGAAACTACGATGCGGCCACCAAAGCGCATCTGTGGCAACACCATCTCGATCATGGCATTGCCAACATTGTCAAAAAATACGTCATAGCCTTTGGGTGCAGCTTCCTTGAGCGCGGCGGCCATGTCGCTTGTGGTATGGCGATCAATCACAACGTCGAATTTGCAAACATCACGCAGCCACGCGCACTTGTCTGGCCTGCCAGCTACCCCAACCACTCGAGATGCACCCCAAAGCCTCGCCAACTGCCCAGCAGTAGCCCCTACAGGCCCTGCAGCCGACGTAACCAAAACGGTCGATCCGGGCTTCATTTCTGCCACGCGACGAAGCCCGAAATACGCCGTCATTCCCGGCACGCCGAGCACCCCAATCCAATGCGACCATGGCAAGCGATTATCACTGATCGGCGCGCAATATCCCCGCCCATCACTGATCACATGCTCGGCCCACCCCGCGCCGATGGTGATAACTTGTCCTTCGGCATAGTGCGGATGACGGCTCTGAATGATTTCAGCCATCGCAAAGCCGTCAACAGTATCGCCAATTGCCAATGCGCCCGCATACGATGCGGCTCCGGAAAGCCTCGATCGTGTCCCGGGATCGACCGAAACAAGGAAAACCCTCGCCAAGAATTTGCCTTCGTCCAGCGCTGGAAGAGGTGCGGTTTCAATGCGGAAATCTTCGACCGCTGGCATCCCTTGTATGGGTCGCGCCAACACAACACGCTTTGAAAGTGTTTCGCTCATCGGCAGACCCCATCAAAAATTACTCGGAAACCCTAGAAAGTGGCTGCAATCTTTGTAGCAACGTCTTTCAAACTGTCAGCATCCGCCTGTGCCGCTAACCCGTGGCCCGCTAGCGATTTGTCAGCCCAGCGCGGAATGACATGGAAATGCAAATGAAAGACCGTTTGGCCGGCAGGTGCACCATTAAACTGCGTTATAATCAAACCGTCAGGCTGCAGCGCGGTGCGCACCGCTTGGGCAACCGAATGAACGCGTTGCATGTACGGACCCACCATGGCATCGGGCATTTCAAGAAAGTTGCGGACAGAAACGCGCGGGATCACCAATGTATGGCCGTAGGATTGCGGGAAAACATCCATGAAGGCGAGGGCGGTTTCGTCCTCATAGACCTTCCAACAGGGGATTTCTTTGCGAAGAATTCGCGCGAAGATATTGTTTTGGTCGTAGTTTCCGACAAGGCTCATGTCGTTGATCCCTTCAACGCGTTTTCTGCGGCCAGCTTTATGCGTTCGGCCATCGATTTAAGGCCATTGGAGCGCTGCGGCGACAAGGCATCGCCCAAACCTAAAGCTGCCAATGCAGCATTAGCGTCCAACCGAACAATTTCCTGGGCGGACCGCCCCGAATATAGCCTTAGGAGTATTGCCAGTAGACCGCGCACAATGTGGGCGTCGCTATCACCGGAAAAATTTAAGACGTCGGGATCATCGGCTGAGCCCTCCACATAAAGCCATACTTGACTAGCACACCCACGGACTTTGGTTTCCTCGGTACGCAAGGCGTCTGGAAACGTAGCAAGCGCCTTTCCTAGATCAATGACATGCCGATACCGGCTTTCCCAATCGTCGAGCATTTCAAACTCATCGAGTAGGTCGTTAAGACGGCGATCATTCAAGGGATGCGTCATACCCCGTTAAAGCCGGGCGGCGCCTTTTATGCACATTGCAATCTCACGCAGCGGATGCTCAGCGACGCAAAACACTTGCTCATAATGAAACCGACCCGCGGCCACGCATTGAATCGTGTTCAAGCGAGCGCTTTCAAAGCAATTGCTTGAGCCGCGCGCATTCAGCAATTGTTCCATTTGGTCTTTTCGATCGACATCCGCGCCTAAAGCCTGCATCGCCGCGAGCGTCGTCATACGATCAACGACACCGCCGGTCGCGACAATGGGGTCTGGTGCTGGTGTGCCTGCAGACAAGGGATTCAAACGCGCTTGAGTAGCAGCCAGTTCAAAGGGCGTCCAAAACCGTGTTCTCCGTTCAAGGCTGGTTGATGGGGTCAATGTCTGTGGCGGTGGAGTTCCCATCGCCAAAACGATTTCATTGCCGGGCACGACGATTAGATTGCTTTTGGTCCGAACGCCTTCTGCAAGCGCGCGCGCATTCATGGCCCGCGCCTGCGACCAAGGCTGTTTTTGGACCTGATAGGAGTAGGCTTTGAACTGGTCTGCAACAGCCAAAATCTTGTCCGCGTCGTCAGCAAAGGCACGCTGTGCCAAATCAACCGCTTGCGGCGCACCAGTTATCGTCCGCGCATAGCGAATATCATTTTTGAACCCGGTCAGCATCACGTCTCGACCGTAATAGGCGGCAGCTTTGCGGACTTCGCTGACGAAGTTATCGCCTTGGCTTACAACAAGAGCGCCATACGCCATCCAGCCTTTTGCCAGTCGTTCAGAAGGATGTTTGGTTAGTGTCTCAAGTGCAGAGGCCAAGCTGGCTTCCGATGTAATTGATGTTGGAGACGCGCGGGCAACGTCATTGGCATAGGCGGCATAGATTGCCGCACCGACGCCTAAAATTGTTCCGCCAGGAGGTGGCTCTGGAAGGTTTGCGGGTGCAGCGAGCGGCGGCAAAACTATGGGGGTTGGAGCGGGCTTTTTCGGGGCTGGGCGAACAGGCGTTGCTTTCCGAGGCGTTACTTTTTTTGGCGCGGCAAAGGCCACGCTCGTTGTCGAAGATGTGGCGAGGATGCCGGCACCTGCAAAACAAGCCACAGCGCCGATAGCTGCGATTGTGGTGCCTAGACTAGTCCACCGCATAATTTCCTCCGACGGTTGTACCGATTAAGTGACATCGTCCGTGCTGACTCACCTGATACGGGATTCGACAAGACTTCTGCCACCTCATTGGGCAGTAATAAGGCGGCGAGCGCTTGTGCTCGATGGAATCTACCATGGAACGGCCTGAAAAGTTGGCTGATCATGAAGAAATTGCATTAACCGCGGCAGGTGCCGTGGGTCTTACGGCCGCCGGTATAGCGGCGGGATGGGCCGCTACTCAAGTTGCCGTGGATGCTCGATTTTTGGTTGCCGCCGGCTCGTCGGCAGTCCCAGCGCTTGCTGCGATCATTTCTTGGGGTAACCGCAGCGGTCAGGCGATGATCGTTATCGCTCTTTGGACTGTCGGCGCGGCACTCACGTGCGCGCTTTTTGGATGGGCGACGGCGCCGCTTATTCTCGCGCCGATCCTTGCGGCTGTAGCCACGGCCGGACGGACTGATTTAGTTGCTGCGTGTGGTTTCTCGCTGATGGCGGGCGTCGCGGGTTATGTGGCGAGCAAAGTAGGGTTTACCCCAGCGGGAGGAGCGCTTGACGTTGCCTTTACAGCTGCGGCGTTGGTTCAAGTTGGCGCCTTGGCGGTAGCGTCCGCATGGCGCTCTCGAAAGCGCGAAGCCGAAGCAATAGCGCGGACCGAACAAGCTGAGCGCAGAGCCGCTGAGGCCGCTAATCTGCTCGCAACCAAGCTTTCGATTGCTGAGGCGCAAGCCGAAGAAACACGCGCGCTGGCCGATGGGCGTGCCCGGTTTCTTGCAGAAATGAGTCACGAGCTTCGAACGCCCTTAAACGCCATAATCGGCTTTGCAGACGCCATGCGTTCGCGGCTTTTTGGCCCGCTTTCCCAGCGTTATGGCGAGTATGCTGATCTTATCCACCGTTCTGGCCGCCACCTCATGGAGCTTGTGGGGGATGTACTCGACCTTTCACGGATCGACGCGGGGCGGTTTGAGCTTGTCGAGGAGACTTTTGATGCCAGCGGCGGTATTGCCGATGCCCTCGACATTATCGCAGGCGCCGCCAGAGATTCAGGTGTAGCGCTTGTAAAGCCGAACCTAGAGCCGATTTTGATAAATGCAGACAGGCGAGCATTCCGCCAGATGCTGCTCAATTTGCTCAGTAATGCCGTTAAGTTCACACCTTCGGGGGGCGCAGTGGCGATCACAGCGGCACACGATATGGAGCTACTCACCGTAAACGTGGTTGATACCGGGGTCGGTATTCCGCCTGAGCAATTGGGGGATTTAGGTCGCCCCTTCCAACAAGCGGCAAACCAGCCCAAAGGCGCACGTGGCGTTGGACTTGGGCTCTCACTTGTTCAGCGATTGGCCGAGTTGCACAAGGGCAAGCTTATTCTGGAAAGCAAGCTAGGCGAAGGCACGAAAGCAACATTATTGCTGCCAGTAATCATTGCGCAGTCTGAAGCCTGAGCAGCAGAAAAGTCAAGTTTCGGCCAGGCGACGCTCTGCACGCTTTGCGGCATTCCAAAGCGCGTCCATTTCAGCCAAATTGGATTGATCTGGCGTTTTGCCACGGTCACGCAAAGCGGCTTCAACCCACCGAAAGCGGCGCTCAAATTTCGCATTCGTTCCCCGAAGCGCCTGTTCAGGATCTACCTTAAGTTTCCGTGCCAAGTTACTTATTACAAACAATACATCGCCAATTTCTTCGGCAATATGGTCGACATCGCCTTCCGAAATTGCCTCTTGTGTTTCACCAATCTCTTCAGCGAGTTTGGCCATGACATCGTCAATGCTGGCCCAGTCGAAACCGACGCGAGCGGCCCGTTTTGTTAGCTTTTCAGCGCGAATAAGGGCAGGAAACGCAAGCGGAACATCGGCCAAGATGCTGGGGTCATCGTGTAGTTTTGCCGCGCGCTCCTGCGCCTTTATGGTCTCCCAATTCACCAATTGAGCATCCGCAGTAGGAATATGTTGATCGCCGAATACATGCGGGTGGCGCTGGATCATTTTTTCGACCAGCCCGCTGGCGACATCACCAATATCAAAGAGCCCTTTTTCTTCAGCAATACGAGACTGAAAAAGAACCTGAAACAACAAATCACCCAATTCAGATTTGAAGTCAGCAATCGAACCTCGACTGATCGCGTCTGAAACTTCGTAGGCTTCTTCTATCGTATATGGGGCAATGGTCTCGAAGGTTTGCTCCAAATCCCATGGGCAGCCTGTCACCGGGGTCCTCAAGTTAGCCATAACGTCGATCGCGGCAGCCAAAGCGGGGAGGGGGGACGCCACTTCTTCTAGGTTGTGCTTTGGCTTGGTTGTCATGTCGATTGCGCAGCCAACTGCGTTCGGATTTCAGCCAACCGCTTTGCATCGATCGGAAAGTTCCAAACAAACAAGCAAAGCAAGAGGTTGCCTGCAATGGGAGCGGCAATAAACAACCACAAAAGGGCATCAAGCGCTCCTTCCGTGTTTTTGGGGCCTAGCGCCGCAACAAACCCATAATGCTGTAAAATGGGGTAGGTAATGAGCGGCGCTAAAGCGAGGCCGATTTTAGCTGCCGTCAACATGATGCCATAGAACAAGCCGGTCCGTTGTTCGCCCGTGATCAAGCGATCTTCATCAACAACATCGGCCATCATAGCCCTTAACAAGAATGAGGCGGCATTCGACGATATTCCGGCGACTAACATGCCAATCGCTGCGACCGTAAAGTCACCTTTCGGCAAAAGTCCAATCATAACAAAGGCCACGCTTTGATAGATCATCGAAGCAACCAAAGCGCGGTGCTTGCCAATGCGGTAGGAAAGCCAAAGCCAGACAGGAACACCGAGCAGGCCGGAGATAAAATAGATCAACAAAAGCACCGTCGAAAGACCGCCAAGGTCGAGATAGCTATTGAAGAAAAACAGGAAGAGAGCGCCCGTAACGCCCGGGGCAAACCCAGAAAAAAACTCCGCAATAATAACAAGCTGAAATGGTTTGTTCTTGCCAAATGCTAAGAACGCGTCATTCCAGTGAACCGGCTTTGCCTCGGGCGGTGCTTCGTCGGGGACTTGCGTGAGCGTAATGAGGCCAAGCACAGGAAAAAGAATAACGGTGTATAGCCCCATTATTCGCACGCCATCAGCTTCGGTTCCTAACTTCAGGCCGGTGATAGCGGCTGGAATGGCAAGAACCACGAGATAACCCGCAACAATGCAGGCTTCTCGCCAGCCCTGAAGGCGTGTTCGCCCATGATAATGCGCAGATAGTTCCGCCCCCCACGACAAGTGGCTCACCACGGCCATCAAATAGGCAAAATACATAGTTAGTAGGCTGGCATACAAATAGAACAGCCCGGCGCCCTTGGGTGGATTAAACAAGAACCAAACCGATACCATCAATAATGGGATTGCTGCGGCAATCCACACTTTGCGTCGCCCGAATCGCGAGCGTGTTTTGTCTTGGAATGCCCCCACTATCGGGTCGATAACGATATCAAAAATCCGCGCCAAGCCGAAGGCAGCGCCGATTGCGGTTAAGCTCATGCCAACTTCGCTGGCGTAGTAGGGTGGCAGATAGACAACCAGTGGCAAGCCAAGGGCGGCGATCGGAATTGCAAAAACAGAATAGGAAAGAACGGTCTTTGTCTTTAGTTGCCCGATTTCGCTCGTACTTGCTGCCTTTTCCGTAGCCATATTTTCCCCTATCCGTCGGCGGTTCTTCGGCCCGTTCCGATAATTTGACTGTTGCCGCGTTTGACGCTCACGTCCATGACCAAAGTGAAGCGATGTGTGATCGTGAACGGAAAATAATTTGCTGAGGGTGGGCTATGGACTTTTGGGTTGTTCTAACTGTTCTCGCCATCATCGGAGGCGGATTTGTAATTCTATTTGTCCGACCCGACATCGCATGGGACAAACTCCGGCTGGCTTATTCCTTACCGGAAAGCCAATTCATTGACATCGGTGGCGGCATCACGGTTCACGTCCGTGACACAGGGCCAAAAAACGCGCCAGCTTTGGTTTTGCTTCATGGCTTCGGCGCGTCCGTTCACACATGGATCGGCTGGACACGCTTGCTGGATATCCAAAGGCGTGTTGTTTCGCTTGACCTGAAAGGCTTTGGGCTCACAAGCGCCCCGATCGGATCAGGCATGACGGAGCCAGACCAAGTAGACCTTGTCGCAAAAACACTGGACAAGCTTGGTATTCAACGTTTTGCGCTGCTGGGGCATTCTCTGGGTGGGGCAATTGCGTGGCGGTTTGCGCTTGCCCATCCCACCCGCCTAACCGCTTTGGTCCTCAGTGGCGCCATGGGGAGGCCTCCAGCGGCGTACCAAAAAAACCTCGATCGCTATAAAAAATTGGCAGATAACCCAATCATCAAAGCCTCAGTCCCTTGGCTTATGAGCCGGTTCTTTATTGCGCGCGGCATGGTCAATGGCTTTGCAAACCCAAGCCTAGCAACGCCCGAGCGCATTGCGCGCGCAGAAATGCTGTCGCGAGGCGAAGGACAGCGCCGTCACCTCCTGACGATGCTATCATCCCTGAAGAGCGATACCGCTCATTTGGATTTGACGCTTCTGGCAGTTCCAACTCTGATTATGCATGGAACAGACGACAAACTGGTTCCCGTGGCGGCCGGTCAAGCTTTGGCCGAGGCCATTCCGGGCGCACAGCTGCGGCTCTATCCCGGCATCGGCCACGTGCTTCAAGAAGAACTTGTCGAAGAGGGTGCAACGGACCTCGCAGACTTCCTTACTCAAGCCGGTGGTTGAGTCCCTGCGGGTTCGGCAGGTCTCTTCTGCCTAATGGTCAGCAAAAGCGCACTTAACAGGAGTAACATAGCAATAAAAAACGGGATTCCAGGCATTTGCAATGGAATGCTCGGACCGATTGCAAAGGCAAAAGACCCCGCAAATATGGCGGGCCCGATAAGGCTGCTAAGGGCCTGCAAGCTACCAATCGCGCCTTGCAATTGCCCCTGTGCATTTGGCGATGTTTTGCGGCTCATCATTCCTTGAGCCGACGGCGAAAACAGCCCCATTAAGGCGCCAAAAGGAATGCCCGCTAAGAGCTGCCAACCTTCATTCGCAAAACTATAGACGCCAAACGCAATTGCACCACAAGCCAACGCAAAGATCATGGTTCGGCGCTCACCAAAACGCTTCACTATGCGACCAACCAATAATGCTTGCACGATCATGGATGTGATGCCGACAAGTGAAAGCATCAACCCGATTTCCTTAGTGCCCCAATCATAGCGATGCCCAGCATAGAGCGCAAAAATTGACGGCTGCGAGGTATGGGCGAGCGAATACAGAAAATACACCGCGGCCAACGCCAAAAGTGCAGGGTTGGTTCTCAAAAACGTTAGCGCGCCAAGTGGGTTGGCTTTTGAAAATGAAAACTGCGTTCGACGTTCGTTCGGAAGTGATTCCGGTAATACAAACAGGCCATAACAGAAGTTTGCTAAGCTCAATCCCGCAGCTACCCAGAACGGTAAATGGATGTTGATATCGCCTAACAGACCCCCAAATGCCGGGCCCAATATGAAACCGACACCGAACGCAGCGCCCATCAGGCCAAAGGCCCCAGCACGTTTCTCAGGCGGCGTTACGTCCGCGATATACGCATAAGCGGTCGAAAAGCTTGCAGAAGTTATCCCGGAAATAAGCCTGCCGACAAACAGAAACCAAAGCGAAGGCGCTAGAGCCATGAAGATGTAATCAACACCTAAGCCGGCATTTGAAAACAAAATGATCGGTCGCCGTCCCCATTGATCGGATAACCCACCGAGGATCGGGGAAAAGATGAACTGCATGAGCGCCCATCCTGTGCCAAAAACTGCCAACATGGTTGCAGCGTGAGCGGCATCGCCACCCGTCATGCCCGTCACTAGCGATGGCAGAACCGGGATAATCATGCCCATAGCCAACATGTCGAGCATGATCGTAATGAACACGAAAATGACCGCCGCGCGGCGAGGGCCGGGGACAGGTATCGTTTGCGGTGCGGTTTCGCTCATAAAACCTCAGAAAAGCAGCTTCGATCCGGTATCACGGTTTCGTGTTCGGGGGAAACGAGCCTACAGACTGGCCGAGCAGTAGAGAAAACATGCCCGAATTTGAGATAAGCGTTCCAATTATTGTCGCCGGCGCAGGTGCTTGTGGGCTCGTTGCAGCGCTGGCGGCCCGTGCCGCTGGAGCCGACGTTCTCGTGATTGAGCGCGATGCGCGCGCCGGGGGCTGCACGGCACTGTCCCAGGGCAATATTTGTGCGGCCGGCACGGCTTCACAGGCAGCAAAGGGCGTCCCTGACACCCCAGATCAACTTTATGCAGACATTATCGCCAAGACACGCGGCCAGACCGATGCCGTTCTTGCCCGAACCATCGCCGACAATGCCGCTCAAACTTTAGATTGGCTTGTCACAGAGTTTCATTTCCCATGGGAACTTGATGGTGCTTTTCGAGCCGCCTATGGGCACACGTACCCCCGCGTACACTCATGGCTCGGGCGCGGGGGCGCCGACATGATCCAGCTTTTGGCGCAAAAGTGTACGGAGATAGGCGTAGATTTTCTATTTAACTCGAGGCTGTTGGATGTTTTTGTTGAAAACACGGATCATGTGGTTGGTGTGGCAATAGAACGGCCCGGTGGGCACCTAGAATATATCGGTTGCAATGCCCTTATTATAGCAACAAGCGGCTTTTCGGCTAATGCTGCGATGGTCAAAGCGCATATGCCAGAAGCATCAATAGCGCGCCACAATGGCCATGCAGGGAATGAAGGCGACGGGATCAAGCTCGGCGCTAAGATTGGTGGGGCGCTGGCGGATATGGGCTCCTATCAGGGTTATGCGATGTTGACGGAACCCCAAGGGATTACAGTGCCGCCTTCCATCATCGTAAGCGGTGGGTTCATAATCAATAAGAGGGGAGAGCGATTTGTCGATGAAACGAAAGACATTTCCGGGATGGTCCATGCTGTCCTTCAGCAACCCGATGCAGTGGCTTGGGTAATCTATGATGAGACAATCGAAGACGCGTGCGCTTACATTCCCGAAACAGCCCAATTGATGGCGCTAAACGCACCAAAATCGGCGGCCACAATCGAAAACCTCGCAGCACAACTGGACGTGCCGGCCAATGCGCTGCTTGATACCTTCACGCATGCAGAAAACGCTTCAAGCCAAGGCGCAGCCGATGAGTTTGGGCGCAACTGGAACCACGATACGCCGCCGCGTGGCTCACTTAGGGCGCTCAAAGTAGTCGGTGCTCTCTATCACACTCAAGGCGGTCTCTGTGTGAACAAAAATGCGCGCGTTGTTCGCGACGACGGCTCTGCCTTACCCAATCTTTATGCTGGCGGCGGCGCGGCGCGTGGGGTCTCCGGCCCGAGTTCATGGGGCTATCTGCCAGCCATGGGTCTGTGTTCGTCAGTAACGCTTGGTTGGCTCGCCGGGCGTGATGCCGCGACGCTGGTGCTGACAACTTAGCCCAAACCTCCCGTTTCCTCTGGCATCATGCCGTAAGCGCGCTCAACACGCGCGATACGCACCTCAAAAGCACGATACCATCGCGTTCGTCCTGACCTTTGGGCTTCTAAATGTTCGGCCTGCTGCTTCCATGCGGAGATCGATGCCAGGTCCATCCAGTAAGACACCGTGATTCCAAGGCCGCTCCGAGCGCTCTCGACACCTAAAAAGCCGGGCTGTTGGTGTGCTAACTCAACCATGCGGTCTGCCGTTTCTTCATAATCGGCATGCCCATCTTCGTTCAAACGGGAGGTGAAAATAACCGCGTAATAGGGTGGATCAGGCGTCAAAATCGGCTTCATTGGCTTTGCGGCGACACTTACGGAGCGGTTATGGGGAGATTTGGCAGCTGATAAGAGACAGCCGCCCCCGGACCAACGGGCAAATCAAGCGCAACCCAGGTAGCTGTCAGAAATACCCCTCCGAAGTAGAACGCAATCGCCAGCGGCAGCGTCATCGACAGTAACGTGCCAAGCCGAAATCCGGGTATCCATCGTTGGCAAAAGGTCAAGGTCAACACAAAATAGGGGTTCAAGGGCGAAATCAAGTTGGTAACAGTGTCGCCCACACGATAGGCTGCCGTCGTCATTTCCGGTGAAATTCCTAGTAACATCAGCATCGGTGTAACAACCGGTGCCATCGCTGACCATTTTGCTGAGCCTGAAGCGATCAAGAAGTCCAGCCACGCGGACATTGTCGTTAACATAGGCAGCAGCAGAGCAGGGGGCGCGTGCATTGCCTTTAGTTGCTCCGCCCCTGAAATAGCAAAAATCGGCCCAAGGTTTGACCAGCCAAACATGGCGACAAAGTGAGCGGCGAAGAAAACCAAAACAAGATATGGAACAAAAGGTTCTAAGCCTTTTACCATCATCTGCACCACATGACGATGCGAGTGGATTGTTCCTGCCCGAGCCCCATAAGCCCAGCCAGCGCTAAAAAACAGGATCGCAAGACCCGCGGGCAGAGCTCGGAAAAACGGCGTAAACTTCGTAACGCCTTCTGCACTCTCATCGATAAGTGGCGAAAAGCCAGGCCACAGCATTAACGCCACAAAGCCAGCCACTACAGCGACCAAAACAATCAGCGCTGCGTTTATGCCCTTTTTTTCTGCTGCATTGAGGCGGGACGATGCCAGTTCTGCGCTGTGTTCGGTCCCATGCCATGGGCCCAACCGAGGCTCGATCACTCGATCAACAAGAATGCATACGAAGATCGTAAAAACAACCGCAATTCCAATGCTAAAATACCAATTTCCTAACGGATTCATGGTCCAAGACTTATCAATTAGATGCGCCCCGGTTTCAGTGATTCCAAACATCAACACATCGTATTGCCCGGGCAGAAGGTTTCCCGAGAGCCCAACAGCTGCACCAGCAAAACCAACGATCAATCCAAGGATTGGGTGACGACCAGCTGCCGCAAAAACCAAGCCGGCCAAAGGCACATAAACCAAATATCCGGCATCAATCGCGTGGGTCGTCAGCATCCCAATTACAAAAACGGTGGGGACAAGGATTGATTTCTGAACATTGGCCAGGCTCGCACGGAGTAAGGTCGCCAAAAGCCCACTTCGATCCGCTACACTAGCGCCCAGCATGATCGTCAAAGCCAAACCAAGCGGCGTAAAACCTGTATAAGTTTTAGGCATTTCAACGAGCAGTTTTTGAACGTTCGCCTCGTTCAGAAGGTTTGAAGCCTTCAGCAATTCACCCGTAACTGGGTTTACGGCTTGCCATCCAGCCGACGAGCCCACCACGGAGAGCCCCATCAAGATGACAATAATGCCAATAAAGATGAATACCGGATCGGGAAGGGCATTCCCGACGCGCTCCACGGTATCAAGGAACCCTTTACGGCGAACTTCGCTCGTGCTGGCATCGCTCATAAAATACTTGTGCCTCGTTCAGTCGTTGGGCTGATCTTGTATCCTTGTTCAAGTCTGCATGGTCCGCAAGCCAATCGGCAAGCGGAAAGGAAGGGCATCCTATTTCAACCAACAAACAATGAGTTGCATAATATGTATTATGGGAAATCCTACTATGACAATATATGTGCTTCCGGTATTTCGATTGCCCAGCCATCATAGCCCGGCTCAACACCCGGCGGGCATTTCTGGCGCATATCTTCGTAGTCAATATCAATGTGCATGTCTGTCAGCACCGCCAAGGTCGGCTTTAGGCGATCAATCCACGATAATGTCTGCGCAACATGGCTGTGGCTCGGATGCGGTGTCCACCTCAAAGCATCAACCACAAACAGCCTTAAGCCTGCTAAGGCCAACAGAGTTTCTTCAGGCAACGTTCGTACATCGTTGCAATATGCAAAGTTGCCAAGCCGGAAACCGACACTATCAATTGGACCATGATTTTGCGCGAGCGGCATTACGGTTACAGAACCGCCCGGCCCTTCAATCGAGAACTTCTCTCCATGCCGTGGCAAAAGTTTAGCGTCGAGCAGAGCGGGATAGTGTGAGCCTTTTGGCGTTTCAAAAATATAGCCAAATTTTTTGGTTAATGAGTCACAAGTAACGGCGTCCATCCATGTTGGGATCCGTTTGCCCATCGAATATACAATGGCGCGCAGGTCATCGATCCCGTGTGTCTGATCAGCGTGGTCATGGGTGTAAAGCAGCGCATCAATTCTGGTCACTTTGGCGTCGATCAACTGGTTGCGTAAGTCCGGCGACGTATCAAAGAGGATTGTTGTGGTTGTCTCTGGCCCCCACGCCGCCCCAGCCCGTTTGCGTTCGACCAATAGCGAACACCGAGAACGTCGATTCTTCGGGTTGTTTGGGTCGCAAACACCCCAATCCCCATCGGCGCGCGGAACACCACCCGATGAGCCGCTGCCGAGGATTGTCACCCGCAAGACGCCGTCATTCATATGGATTCAAACCCAAACAAAGCGCGCGCGTTCTTCGTTGTTTCGAAAACGAAACGATCTGAGTCCACGTTTAAGAAACACGAAATAAATTCTGCAATATGAGGAAGATAAGCAGGTTCATTACGACGCCCCCTCATGGGTATCGGAGCCAAATAGGGACCATCCGTTTCGATCACCATACGATCGAGTGGCGTAACGGCAATCGCGTCACGAACGCCCGCTGCATTCTTAAAGGTTGCAATTCCAGAGAAGGAAACCATCGCGCCCAATGCTAAACCGCGTTTCAGAAGGTCGATTCCGCTTGTGTAACAGTGCAGCAAGATCGGAAACGCCCCTTTCTCGGTCTCGTCTTCCAAAATCTGTGCTGTCATTGCGTCGGCCTCGCGCGTGTGGACAATAACTGGCAGGTTTAGCGCGCGAGCGGCCGCAATATGGGCCCGAAAAACCTCAATCTGAGCCTCAAGGTCCGAATAGCCATAGTGCTGGTCAAGACCTGTTTCGCCAATCGCGCGGGCATAAGGCGCCTTCGCCGCCAAGTCTTGCAACACTAGGGCGGTCAGGTCGCGATGGTCTTTTGCGTAGTGAGGATGGGCACCGACTGACCGAACCATATCGGGCTCGTCAGCCACAATACCGCGAATAGTTTCGGCATTGGAAATTTGATCACAAATGGCAACGAATCCCGTCACGCCGGCATCGCGAGCGCGGCGCAAAACGTCGCTGCGATCATGGGCATAGTCTTCATGGTGGATATTGATGTGGGTATCGATCATTGCGGCAGTGCTATGCCGCGCGTGGCGTCGATGGCGCAAGCGAACGCCTCACATGACGCAGCGCCTCCAAAACAGAGGCTGCCTTGTCCAGATTTAGGCCATGCGTTGCTGCGCGAACCTCCCTCACCTTGTCCCAAGCTTCCACAACGCGCCGACCGCCAACAGCTCTCGCCATGCGCTCCATGGCAGCACTTTCGCCCGGTTCCACCTCCAAAATCGGCAGCCCGGCTCCTGCCTGAGCAACACGAACAAGCCAGTTCTCCAAAACGTCAAACAAAACATCAAACGCAAAATCTGACTTCCCGCCGGATTCAGACAAAGCCGATGCATCGCCCAAAGGTAAACGCGGCAAGCCGGAAAGGGCTGAGGAAACCTTCCGATACAACGCGCCAACACCAACGCTTGCCAAAGCCGCGGCTCGCCCGGGAGAACCCTGCGCGAGCACGACGGCAGCAGGATCCACATTGTCTCCCGCTACTTCGCGGACTTGGTCGTCATCCAGCGGTTCGAGCACCAATCGCCGACACCGTGAGCGGATTGTTGGCAATAAACGTCCTGCCGCGTGACACACCAAAAAGATCACCCCTCCTTCAGGCGGCTCCTCAAGGGTTTTCAAAATGGCATTGGCAGCATTGCGGTTTAGTTCGTCAGCGGGATCAATAATGGCAACACGGCGGCCACCGGGTATTGACGCCTTCAGCGAAAAAAACTGACCCAGCTTTCGTGCATCATCCACAATGATCTCAGAACGCGGTTTTCCCGTGGTTTCGTTAATGCCGCGTCGTATGACCAACAGATCGGGATGCGAAAGCTGTGCCACTTGGCGCACGATAGGACTACTTGAGACGACCGCCAACGGGCGTTCATGAGACGGGCTCGCGCCCAAAAGAACCCGCGCCGCACGATAGGCCAAAGTGGCCTTGCCTACGCCCTTGGGGCCGCAAATCAACCACGCATGGTGCATTCGTCCGCCAGAAATCGCGGTTGCAAGCTCGGCTTCTGCGCGTTCATGGCCAACAAAAGTAAGCCGTTCTCGGGGGTGCTCAGCACCGGCTTCTTGGTCGGTATCATTACTCATAAGGCCGAACCTAGGCGATCTCGTAAGAAATGCCATGCGGCGTCGGCCACGGCATCGGGAGGCACGGAAGCATCCAAAACGACACAACGATCCGGGTTGTCTGCGGCAATAGTGCGATAGGCTTCCCGAAGCCGCTCGTGAAAAGCGCGTTCCTTATCTTCAAATCGTGTTTCAGATCCCCGTCGAGCGGCTGCCCTTGCGAGCCCCACCGTCACGTCGAGGTCCAATAACAGCGTCAAATGAGGGAAAGTTGGGGCAACAATCAGCTGATCCATGGCGTGTACCGCATCGCGCCCTGCTCCACTCGCATGGCCTTGATAGGCCATGGTGGAATCAGCAAATCGATCGCACAACACCCAATCACCGCGCGCCAGAGCCGGGCGAATCACACGTTCTAAATGGTCACCGCGCGCAGCGTAGAATAAGCAAAGCTCAGTAAGAGGCGACCAACGGTCGACCGAGCCCGTCACCAGCAAATCGCGGATTAGCTCTGCCCCCGGTGTTCCGCCAGGTTCGCGTGTAACGATTACAGTTTTGCCAAGGGCAATCAGCTTGGCTTCAAGTGCGCGCGCAAGGGTGGATTTACCTGCCCCCTCCCCGCCTTCCAAAGAAATAAACCGACCGACCATGCCACACCCAAACTCGTGTTTTCCAACACGGGTTTGGGCGGGCGGGTCGCAGCCGTCAACCGTTCACACAGGTTTTGGCTTACTGGGAAACGCTCACCAACCGTGCGCCATCAAACCCACGGGCTGTGGCCTCAGCGACTTTGCGTTCAGCTTGTTCGCGGTCCGACCAAGGGCCAACCAGAACTCGAAATAGGCTAGTGCCATTTGACATCATTGTAGCGACGCGGGACGGCCCAAGATCACCTACCTTTGCGCGTGCGGCATCGGCATTTTCACGCACAGAAAAGGCACCCGCTTGCACGAATGTCGCGCCTGCCCCACCAGCGGTCTGCACGCCTGAAACCGGCGCTTGCGGCACAAAAGGGGCCTGCGGAGGAATGGCGACTGCCGGCGCCGGGCCTAAGTACCTGACGCGCACATTCGCTGTGCCTTGCGCGTCATAGCCCAAAAGTTCGGCGGCGCGGTGCGATAGATCGATAATGCGCGACTGAACGAACGGGCCGCGATCATTTAAGCGCACGGTAATCTTGCGGCCATTTTCCAGATTGGTGACTTCCACCAGCGAAGGAATTGGCAATGTGGGATGCGCGGCCGAAGGAATGTTCATGTCGAACACCTCGCCATTGGCCGTTGGCCGCCCTTGAAAAGCGTCGCCATACCACGAAGCGACGCCTTTTTCATCATAATCAGGCTCGTGCGCCGGCAAATACCAAGTGCCCGCCACTTGATACGGCGCCCCGACTTTTTGATAACGGGCGAGAGCTTTAGGGTCTTGTTTCGAGCTTTGCACCGAAGCCCCTGTCATTGGGTTGCCAGCGGGCTTTGGCGGTATCGCGGCACCCGGTGCGTATGCATAAACTGGGGCCGTTGCCTTTCGCGTCTGGCTTGTGGGCGCCGTTCTGGAACTGGCTTGCCCAGCACCTGGCATTCCTGTCGTCGCAATTGGTATCGGACCGCTGGAATATACCGAAGCCGCGCTCGGCTCCTCGCCTTTGAACCCATCCACTGTCGCGCACGCGGCGGCTGGAAGACACACTAAACCTGCGACCGCGATTGCTCGCGCTCGCCGCGCGCCAGAGCGCGCCAAATTCGTCAACACCATTCTGGTCTTCTCCTAAGGTGCCGCTTTGCGTCACCCCGACAGCCACCACCGCATCGGTTTATCCGACGTCGACCTTTTCATACCCCGCGCGCTCTGAAATCGCCGTTAAGTGCTAAGCTTGATGGTCCCTTAATTGGCAGTGCGAATTTTTATCGACCTTACCTAAGGGCGCTCTCGACGGATGATTGAATGCGCGTTCAAATATCGGAAAACTACGGCGCTTCGAAGAAACCAAGCGCGCTAGCACGTGACGTGCATGGAGAGGATTCGCGATGTCTCAGTCCGCAGCCGCACAAAAAATTGACAAAGAGGCCTTGCTCACAAAATATCGCGCCGAGCGCGACAAGCGTCTGCGCGATGATGGCAACGAGCAGTATCGTGAGTTTAAGGGCCAGTTCGCCGATCAATTGGCAGACCCTTACATGCCAATTGTCGACCGCGCGCCAAAAACCGATCACGTCACATTCGCCTTCATTGGCGGCGGTTTTGCCGGGCTGTGCACAGGCGCGCGCCTCGTTGAGGCAGGCATCACGGATGTCCGCATCATCGAAAAAGCCGGAGATTTTGGCGGCACCTGGTATTGGAACCGCTATCCCGGTGCGCAGTGTGATACCGCATCCCTCATTTACATGCCGATGCTGGAAGAAACCGGCCACATGCCAAGTGAAAAATACGCCCATGCGCCAGAGTTGCTTGAGCAATGCCAGCGCATCGGCAACCAATATGGGCTGTACGAAAACGCACTGTTCCATACCCAAGTCGAGAGCCTGACATGGGACGATGAGGCTAAGCACTGGCTCATCAAAACCAATCGCGGCGACGCCTTTACGGCCAGCTTTCTCGGGCTGGGTACCGGACCGCTCCACATGCCAAAGCTACCCGGTATCCCGGGCATCGAAACCTTTAAGGGCCATGCATTCCACACCAGCCGCTGGGATTATGCCTATACGGGCGGAGACACCAAAGGCGCGCTGATGGAAAAACTCGCGGATAAGCGCGTAGCAATCATCGGCACTGGGGCGACCGCTGTCCAATGCGTGCCCCACCTCGCCCGCGCATGCGGCACCCTCTATGTCGTGCAACGCACCCCTTCCTCCGTTGATGTTCGCGCAAACGCCCCCATTGACCCGGAATGGTTCAAAACAATCGCTACACCGGGTTGGCAATTGCGTTGGCTTGAAAACTTTACGCAAAACCAGACACTCGGCCATGCTGTTGAAGATCTCGTTATGGATGGCTGGACGGACCTTTCGCGCCGGATCCGGGCGCGCATTATGACCCTACCGCCGGAGCAAATGAATCCAGCTGGGATGCTTGCCGCCTACGAGGATTCCGACTTTGAGAAGATGGAGGAGATCCGGGCGCGAACCAATCAGATCGTCAAGGATCAAGAAACCGCGGACAAGCTCAAGGCGTGGTATCGTCAACTGTGTAAGCGCCCCTGCTTCCACGACAGCTACCTGCAAGCCTTCAATGAACCAAGCACCCATCTTATCGACACTGATGGCAAAGGCGTCGAGCGGATAACAGAGAAGGGCTTTGTCGTCGCCGGTAAAGAATATGAGGTCGATTGCATTATCTATGCATCAGGCTTTGAAGTCGGCACAGAAATGACGCGTCGAACCGGGTTCGACCTCACGGGACAAAACGGTAAGAAGCTCTCGGAGAATTGGGCCGAAGGGATGCGATCACTACACGGAATCCATGTCCATGGTTTTCCAAACGCCTTCTTCGTTCAGCCAACCCAAGGTGCTAACCTCATTTCCAATGTACCGCACAACCTGACGGATTCGGCACGCACTATATCGGCCATCGTCAAGCATGCGCGCGACAACGGGTACACAACAGTCGACGTAACACAAGAAGCGCAAGACGCGTGGGTGAAACTGTTGCTCAGTGGCCCCGGTCGCATGATTGGCTCACCAGACTGCACCCCCGGCTATTACAATAATGAGGGCAAAGACCCCGGCCCTGCGGCAGCTTACTTCGTTGGCTATCCTGCGGGAGCGCCTGCTTATTTCAAATATATCGATCAATGGCGCCAAGCAGGAAAGTTTGAAGGGCTCGCCTTTAGCTAACCTGCTACGCACTATTGCGAATGCGCGCGGGGTGCTCTATCCCGCGCCCCTTCGTGCAAGCACGAGCACCCCGGAAGGGTGGCCGAGTGGTTTAAGGCAGCGGTCTTGAAAACCGCCGTAGGTGAAAGTCTACCGTGGGTTCGAATCCCACCTCTTCCGCCACGCACCCCCGTAACTGTGCTCTGATCTGACACGGCTCCCGCAAGCACCGGGAATATCGGCGCTATTTCCCGACAAACTCCCCTGACGCCTCGCGTTCTGGCCCTGCCAGAGCCGTCATTCGGCCGTTGTTTCGCGGGCAGTCTCTGCACGAACCGCATTCAGTGGAGTTTCCCTGTTTTTCATCGTTACAGGGATTATGGACTTTTTTTGATCGGTTGATTTTGGTACTTGGAAGCCGAGGATCCAATAAACATCAATGATATTATGATAGTAGTGCGTATGGATCGGACATTAGTCGCATAATTAACAGGGAACATTATCTCAGCATTACAGGGATCGACTCTTCTGTGAACAGGCTTCTGATTCACGCAATACAGCGATTTGTATTGGAAGTAATTGAGATGTTTATCGTTCAAAGCCCAACTGCCGGCGCTGCGCGGCCCAGTCAGTGGCAAGGCGCAGCTTCATCAAATGGTCAAGAGTGAGGGCTGGCGGCTGACGGCCCTCTAGGATCGCCCGCTGAATGTCAGGGGCGAGGAACACCAATGGCCAGAGCCTTCGTTCATAGGCACCACTTGGCGGTGTGGCCAATCCGGTGAACGCCCCATCGCGCGCACGCCAGCCAAGAGTAGCTGCGATTTGGTGGGCCTTGCGTAAGCCCCGGATCAGTACTGGATCACGGCGTGCCTTGCGCAACTCTGCTGGCGCGGTCGGGGTCAATACCCAAGTCCGTCCGCCGCGGACCTGACACCGCACAGCTGCCACCAGCACTCTGCGTTCAGGATGAGTATCGCAAACGGAGAGCCGCTCGCGGACGTCCCGCGGCAACGCCCTGCCCTCAAACGCAATGCGCAGTTCCTCAGGCAAGACATCCACGCGGCGCACCGGCGTCAGAAGGTCAGCGATGGAGCGATCGGCTCCAGTCGACGTTTCGTTGGGTAGCAGGCTTGCTAGCTGTGTCCGCACCGCCTCCTCCAGAGCATCGGCTGATACCCGGCGCAGCACGCCTTCGCGCTTTTCGACCGCGCGGCCTTGCTGCAAGGGGGCTGAGACGTAGTAGCGATAGACCCGCCCGCCCCGCCCATACCCAAAGGACGGGCTCATCGGATGGCCATCGGCGTCGTACACTAACCCCGTCAGCGCGAGCTTTGCTGCTCGACGAGGTCGCTCCTTACGCGCGCGCGTATTGGCAGAAAGCTGGATCTGAACCGCCGCGAAGAGATCGGCCGCGACGATGGGGGGGTGGCAACCCGCGACGCTTTTCTCACCATGGACGATCTCCCCGAGATAGACGCGGTTGCGCAGCATGTGGAACAGAGCACCACGGCTCAAGGCAACACCGCCCGAACGTGTCCCCTTTGCGCTGACCCAGACCTTTGAACGCATGCCGTCCTTAGCGAGACGGGCCTCGAGTGTAGAGACCGATCCCAGCTTCAGGTACAGGTCGAAGATAGTCTGGACCTGTTCAGCTTCCGTCTCGTTGCGCACCAAGCTTCGGGTTGCGCGATCTGTTGGCGGATCGTACCCCAATGGTGGCAAGCCGCCCATCCACATTCCCTTGGCTTTGGAGGCGGCGATCTTGTCGCGAATGCGCTCGCCCGTAACCTCGCGCTCGAACTGGGCAAATGACAGAAGGACATTCAGTGTCAGTCGGCCCATAGAGGTGGTGGTGTTGAACGACTGTGTTACCGAAACGAACGACGCCTGTGCCTTGTCGAGCCGGTCGACGATGCGCGCAAAATCCGCCAGCGACCGGGTTAGCCGATCGATCTTATAGACCACGATGGTGTTGACCCGGCCCGCATCGATGTCGGCCAGCAGGCGCTTTAACGCAGGCCGCTCGATGGTGCCGCCGGAATACCCGCCGTCATCATAGATCGTGGGCAGTACCGTCCAGCCTTCGCTCGCCTGACTACACACAAAGGCCTCGCACGCCTCGCGCTGCGCGTGAAGGCTGTTGAACGCTTGATCAAGCCCCTCCTCGCTCGATTTGCGGGTATAGATGGCGCAGCGAATGATCGGGCGGCTATTCATGGGGCCTTCGCCTCGACCCTTAGGCCGAAGAAGCGTGGTCCATTCCAGCGCGAGCCGGTGATGGTGCGGGCGACCTCAGAGAGGCTCTTGTAGAGCCTGCCCAGGTGGCGGAAGCGACTGCCTTCCTCAACGACCACCTCGTGGGCCACGCCTTGCCACTCCCGGGTCAGCCGCGTGCCCGGGGTGAGCGTGCTCGGGCCGGGTGCACTGACCGGTCGGCGAAGTGCGCGGCGCAGGTCGGTCTCTAACCCGCCCTCTCGCCCCGCTTGAATGCGCCAGGCGAGCATCAAGGCAAGGATCTCAGGCGAACGGATCGCTGGCGGGTCACCATAGCGCTCACGCCATAGTCTCCTCAGCGCTTCCAGCCCAAAGGTGCCAAGCGTCGCACAATCTATGTCGATGCCACAGCTCGTTTTTTGGGTTGCGGTGGTTGTGGTATTCGTGGTGGTGCTAGTTTTTGTGGTCATCGAAGCCCCTCTGAGGGGCACCTTCTGCCCCCACTGAGGCAGGCCCGGCTTGGCCGAGCGCGCAGACACTGATGCTCCGTTCTGTGCAACAGTCCAGTGCAAAACAGCCCCGTCATCACCAAGGTCGCCTTTGCCCGTCTCGGTGGACTCCATCGACGTTCGTGCTATGTTCGGATCATGACCGACCCAGTCATCCCACGGGCCCTCGAGGCACGCGCGCCATCAGAGCTCCGGCCATACGCTCGGAACGCCCGCACCCATTCTCGCAAGCAGGTGCGCCAAATTGCCAACAGCATTGAACGGTTTGGGTTCACCAACCCCGTTCTGGTCAGCGACGATGGCGAGATCATCGCGGGTCATGGTCGGGTTGAAGCAGCCAAACTCCTCGGCATGGCGACCGTGCCGACCTTGAGGCTCTCCCATCTCACTGCAGATGAGCGCCGAGCCTATGTGCTGGCCGACAACAAGTTGGCCCTAAACGCCGGTTGGGACCACGACATCTTGGCCATCGAGCTACAGGCCCTGATCGACTTGGACTTTGATGTCACTTTGACGGGCTTCTCGCTCGCTGAGGTCGATTTTAGCTTAGACGAAGCCCGCGAGCGCGATCCCGGCTCTCCGTGCGGCGTCGAGGATATCATCCCGCCCATGACTGCCGAAGCGGTGTCACGGCGGGGCGATGTGTGGGTGCTTGGTCGCCACCTTCTGATTTGCGGGGACGCACGCGATCCGAACGACTACCACCGGCTGCTCGGCAGCGAGCGGGTGGATCTGGTGTTCACAGACCCGCCCTATAATGTACCCATCGATGGCCATGTCTGCGGGTCGGGGCGCATCCGGCACCGCGAGTTCGCCATGGGTGTGGGCGAGATGAGCCAGGATGCCTTTACGGGTTTCCTTACTGACGCTCTCAAACCGATGGCTGCGGCCTGCAAGGAGGGCGCAATCGCCTTTGTCTGCATGGACTGGCGGCACATGGGCGAACTCCTGAACGCAGGCTCTCACGTGTTCTCCGAACTTAAAAACCTGTGCGTTTGGAACAAGACCAATGGCGGCATGGGGACGTTCTACCGCTCGAAGCATGAGCTGGTGTTCGTCTACAAGGTTGGAACCGCACCCCACACCAACACCTTCGGGCTTGGCGAGACCGGTCGTTACCGCACCAATGTCTGGGACTATGCCGGCATCAGCTCTATGGGCACCAATCGAGCCGAAGAGCTCGCCATGCACCCGACGGTGAAGCCAACCTCCATGGTGGCCGACGCCATCCGCGATTGCTCCAAACGCGGGGCTATCGTTCTGGATGGCTTTGGGGGCTCAGGTACCACGTTGATCGCTGCCGAGACTTGTGGGCGATTGGCCCGCCTGATCGAGTTCGATCCACACTATTGCGACGTGATCATTCGTCGGTTCGAGGCGCTGACGGGAAAGCGCGCGGTACTGCAGGACAACGGCGCACTGTTCGATGATGTCGCAACACAACGCAATGGAGAGTTGGCGCCATGAGCGACGCGCCGGACAAAAACCCACCGACAAGCACTACGCCCGGTACGGCTCTAGTGGGATACGCCAAACCACCTGTCGAACACCGGTTCAAGAAAGGTCGATCGGGCAATCCAAAGGGCCGTCCCCCGAAAAAGCGTCGGCCTACAGCGCCGATTGACCCTGTGCTGAGCCACCACCTCAGCGATCTTGTGCTGCTGGAAGCGGTGCGGCCCATTCAGGTCCGCGAGAACGACCAATTGGTGGAGCTTCCTCTTATTCAGGCCGTGATCCGAAGCCTCGGGGTGGCAGCAGTCAAGGGCAGCTTTCGGGCCCAAATCGCGTTGGCCGGCATGGTCAAAAGTGTACAAGACAAAACCCTTGATGATCGTGTCGCGCTGTTTCAAGCCGCTGTTGATTATAAGGACAGCTGGGAGGAAGCTTTCAAAGCCTGCGACGCCAGTGGCGAACCCCGCCCGGAACCTGTCCCACACCCTCACGAGATACGGGTCAATGTCCGCACCGCGCAGGTCACCTATAATGGCCCCAGAACGCCCGACGAAAAGTTGAAATGGGATAAGCTCCTCGAACGAAAGAAGGGCGCGCTTGAGGAAATCGCGGAGTATCAGAAATTGAAGAAGCGCAAGTCGTGGGCGGAATCACAGCATTCCCTCGACAGTTGGATCGCCTCTGAACAGCGGATCGCAAATACGGTCGAGGACGTCATCCCCGACGAAAAAACCCGCCGTGATCCCAGCTTTGATCTGGAAACATGGCGAGAAAGACAGAAAGCCATCAGGAAAATGAAGAATGCCCTGAGCAAGAAAACACAATGACCAGCGGGCTGGAAATTAGGCGAGAAATCTTGTGTTCGCGCACTGTCAGCCCAAATGCACCCGCGGGTAACGCGCTAGGTTTAGGCGTCGGGAATGCCCCGCCAGAACAATTCCAAAGACCCTTTTCAATCCTTTGATTCCTCGCCCGAAGTTATCGGCCTCGTCGTGATGACGTACGTGCAGTACCCACTGGGCCTTCGGAACGTGGAGGACATGTTGTTCGAGCGGGGGCACCGACATATGCAACGAGACCATGCTGCGCTGGTGGAACCGGTTCGGGCCGATGTTTGCTGGCGAGATCAAGCGGAAGCGGGTTGCCACGTTGCGCCACCACACCCAGTGGCCCTGGCACCTCGACGAGGTCTACGTGAAGATGAACGGGTCCATGCACTACCTCTGGCGAGCGGTCGACCACGAGGGCGAGGTGCTTGAATCCTACGTCACCAAGACGCGCGACAAGGCTGCCGCCCTGAAATTCATCAAGAAAGCGATGAAACGATGCGGCAAGCCACGAGCGGTGGTGACAGACGGCTTGCGGTCTTACAGCGCTGCATTCAAGGAAATCGACAACTCGAACCGCGAGGAAATCGGACGCTGGATGAACAACCGGGCTGAAAACTCACATCAACCGTTCCGACGACGGGAGCGGGCCATGGAGCGATTTCGTCAGATGAAAACGCTCCAGAAATTCGCCGCCGTCCACGGCACGCTCCACAACCACTTTAACCAGGAACGCCACCTCATCTGCCGAGACCTTTACCGCGAACGACGCTCCGCTGCCCTGGCCGAGTGGCGCTCAGTTATGGCCTGACCCCTCCCCTCGGGTTGGGTCAAGTGCGCGAAATCGGAGACGCGTTGTCGTTGGACTGACAGCACCCTGGCCCGCCAACCCAAGCTCGCCGCAATTTGGTGGGCCTTGCGTAAGCCCCGGATCAGCACTGGATCATGGCATGCCTTGCGCAGTGCTGCCGGTACGTTCGGGGTCAGTACCCAGGTCCGTCCGCCGCGTACCTGACGGTCTTGTCACGATAACGACCTCTGCCCAAAGAACGGCCACTTGGGCACATCGATCACGCAGCAGCGCTTGCCGCTGACCAACTCTGGTGGGCTTCGGTTCGGAAGCGGAGGGTGGCTCGATTAATGAGATGGGGATGATGTTTGAATACGTTGTAGATGGCTGCGTGGGTGGCGAGGAACCTTTGTGCCGAGGTTCTAGGTATGAATTTTTTTGCTTTCGTTCTCGCCGTCGGATGGGAAGATGAGAGTTTTCAGCCCGGCTTTTTTCACGCATCCCACCTAGCTGATGGCGATCAGTTAGCCCTAGCTCCCGAGCCGCGGCACGGTACGACGCGAGTGTGTCGGTAATGATCGCCTCTGGACGGATGCTCTGGTTCCTCAATAATTTCCGCAACAACTTTAGCGCTGCCGTCTTTTTGCGCCTCTCTTGGACGAGCATGTCCAGCACCTCAGCTTCGTCATCGACCGCTCGCCAGAGATACATCCGCTTGCGGCCAATTTTCACAACCATTTCGTCGAGATGCCATCGGCCCGTCTGCTTTGGTCGAGACCGTCTGAGATTGCACGTAAACAGCCGACCGAATTTCAACGTCCAACATCGGATCGTCTCGTAGCTGACTTCGATACCGCGTTGCGCCAAGAGTTCCTCGACATCTCGCAGGCTCAGCGTAAACCGGAAATACAGCCACACTGCATGTCGAATGACCTCAGCCGAAAACCGATGACGCTTGCCGGAAATCGGCTTCACAGGGCTTGCCATTGGCCTTATTCCCAATAATGGAGAATAGTTGTCTTTAGACCGACAGTACCGCCACGCACCCCCGTAACTGTGCTCTGATCTGACACGGCTCCCGCAAGCACCGGGAATATCGGTGCTATTTCCCGACAAACTCCCCTGACGCCTCGCGTTCTGGCCCTGCCAGAGCCGTCATTCGGCCGTTGTTTCGCGGGCAGTCTCTGCACGAACCGCATTCAGTGGATTTTCCCTGTTTTTCATCGTTACAAGTCCAATCAGGCCGCCTGTTCCAAATCATTCGACGACGGACACCCACGCGTGAGCCCAGGCGCAGCATTTCTCTCGCAATCGAACCCCGGAATCTTTCGCAACGTCGTGCAGTCGCAATTCGGCCATAAGCACATAGTCGCCGAACGTTTTTCAGACCCGAGCAGGAGCGAAAACCATTCGATCCCCATCCATTGACAATCCATAAATCGACTCTCTACATTGAAATCAAAGCGCATTCATATTCAATCAAAAACGCGACTGGACGCTTCGCAGGAGATAGGGAGCAGGCGCGCCATGAAAAAAGGTATCGCTTTGTTGATCTTTGCAACTGTTCAAAATCTCAGTGCGTTAGCGACAGAGTTCGACAACAAGTAAAGCTCCTCACTACTCCAATTGAGGGCTCACTGCGGGGTATTCCAATGTCAACTGGCATTCCAAGCGCGCGCGACGAGCGCGGAGATTGGCGCCCGTCGGAACTTGTGGCGTTGCCGCCGATTTATGCGCGGCCTCTGAAGCTAGGCGCCGTTCTGAAGTGGTTTTTCGGTGTGCCCGGGTTTCTCTGGCCAATGAATACCATCACACTCTGCATTTCGCTTCTCACATGGTATGCTTTGACGCCAGAACTTGGTGCAATGAAGTCTTTCGAGGTTTGGTGGATTGGGCTGTTGCTGGCGCGCAATCTGGCGCTGGTCCTTGCGATTTATGGCGGCCTCCACGTCTATTTGTACGTATTCAAAGGGCAAGGCGACCAGCTGAAGTTTTCGACCAAGCCGCTGGCCAAGGACAACAAGCGTTTCTTGTTTTCGGATCAAGTGCGCGACAACATGTTCCGCTCGATCTGCTTCGGGGTTCCGATCATCACGGCATATGAAGCCTTGACATACTGGATGTTCGCCAATGGCTTCATTGGCTGGGTAGCATGGGCACCCGCATCGGTTGCATTCTGGGTCTGGTTCGTCGCTCTCCTGCTGCTTGCGCCCGTCATCCACGCCATGCACTTCTATTTAGTCCACCGCCTGCTTCATTCGCGGAACCTCTACGCGAAGGTGCATCGGATCCATCACTTGAACGTCGAAGTCGGCCCCTGGTCCGGACTGTCTATGCACCCTGTAGAGATTGCGCTGTATTTCTCGACGATCTGTGTCCAATGGCTCCTCGCGCTCCACCCGGTGAACGCGCTGTTCCAGATGCATATCGCGCTCTTAAATGCTGCGGTCAGTCATACTGGCTTTGACAAGCTGATCGTGTCCGGCATGCCAATCATCGACAGCAACAACTACTTTCACTATCTCCATCACAAGAATTTCGAGTGTAATTACGGGAGCACCTTGGTGCCGATGGACAAACTTTTCGGCACCTTCCACGACGGATCCAATGAAGCGCAGAAAGCAATGCGCGCCCGGATGCAAGAGCGCCTTGGCGGCTCGAAATGATCGGTGCCTTGCCCGACGGCCGAGATTGACAAGCCCTTCGAGGTCCTTGCCATCTAGGGCTTTCCAACAGCGACCGCACGCGGCGGCATAAACGGTAGGAAGGTACTTATATGGCGAGCCATTCGTTCGGGGACGGCGGACTGCCACCACGTGATGCGCAACAACGGGGCCTGAAGCGCGTTATGTCCCTTGGCGGCCATTTCGGTACTAGGAACTACACCGTCCGCGATCTGCGTGATTGTAAGGGCAAGCGCGTTCTGGTCGAGACGCTTGCTTTCACACCGGAAGAGGCCGCAGCCGCTGAGGAAGCCGGCATCGACACAATGAAGGTGCGCTTTGATCCGACGTCGCCACAACTCGCGGCCGAGATTCGTCGCGCTGCGCCTCACACATTCATGGCGTTTGCCGTTCCGCTGACGGCCGCTGCAAGCCCCGTCGAAGCGGTCCGACTTGGGTACGACGCCATGGCACTCGGCGCCGACGCCATCATGTGTCAATGGGCGCCGCGCTTCGTCGAGGCGGCAGCGGAGGCTGGCATTCCGGTGCAAGGACATGCCGGTCTTGTGCCACGCAGGAGCACATGGACTGGCGGGTTGCAGGCTGTTGGCAAGTCACTCGATGAAGCTACACAGATATACCGAGACATAAAGGCACTTGAGTGCGCCGGAGCGTACGCCGTCGAGGTTGAAGTAATTCCGGAAGAACTTCTGACCGAAATCACCCGACGGACGAGCCTGCTCACTTCTTCGATTGGCGGGGGCGCCGGCGGTGACATTCAGTTTCTCTTTGCGGAAGACATTCTCGGTAACAACCCGCCACCCTATCCGCGCCATGCCAAACAATATCGGCAGCTTTGGAAAATGAAGCTGGACATGCAACGCGAGCGTGTTGCCGGCTTCAAACAATTCATTGAGGACGTCCGTGAGGCACGGTTCCCAGAGCCACAGCACGTCGTCAGAGCGCCGGATAATCTGATCCAAGAGTTTGTTTCGGCGATTGAGCAGGAATGATGCAACCCTAATTGGACCGGTTCACCCGCCAGCTCACTTCCGCGGAGAGCTTGTTCATCGTTTCGATTGGCATGGCTTTACCTTCCAAGGTGCTGGAGCACCCGACAATCTTGGGGCGGTTCACGCCGTCCCGGATCCAGATCCAGATCCAGGGAGCCCCAATATCCTCTTGGCTATAATGTTATTTTGAATTTCGAACGTGCCACCATAAATGGAGCCAGCTTTGCCGCGCAGCCAGTCGCGCACGGCTTGCAATGCTTCGGGCGAGAACGCTTCACCTTCCCAGCCCAAACCATCGGAGCCGAGTAGCTCAATAAGCAATTCCATACGGGCCTGTTCAGCAGCGATGGTCGCATTCTTCAAGATCGAAGTCGTGGCATTGGGATTGGCAGTTTTCGCGCGATCCTTTCGCGAGCGCTGAATGGTCAAAGCGACCGCCTTGGTTTCCATTTCTGAGCGAATGACCCGCGCACGTAGATCACCATCTGTAATCCGCCCTTCGCCGTCACAAGGGCCCAAACGCCTCACAATGTCTGTCAACGGTTCGATTTTGGTTATAACCGTCGAGCGCCGCCCTGCGCCAATGCCGCCGCGCTCGAACTGTAGCAACCGTTTGCCAATGCTCCAGCCACCATTCAGCGTCCCGACAACGTTCTCTTTCGGAACAACGACATCGCTGAAAAACACCTCGCAAAACGTCGATCCGCCAGAAATCATTTGGATGGGCCGCGCCTCAACGCCTTGTGAGCGCATATCGATCAGCAGGAAGCTGATCCCGTCGTGTTTGCGGCTAGTGTCTGTGCGAACAAGACAGAAGCACCAATCGGCAAAGTGAGCTCCGCTTGTCCAAACCTTTTGCCCGTTGACCAAGAAGTTGTCGCCTTGATCTTCAGCGCGGCACTGGAGCGAAGCTAAGTCAGACCCTGCGCCAGGCTCTGAATAGCCTTGGCACCAGCGTGTTTCGCCACGCGTTATCGATGGCAAATGCTGACGCTTTTGCGCCTCCGTTCCAAACTCCAACAAGGTCGGGCCAAGTAAGTTCACGCCCATGCCTTGGATTGGCATTCGCGCGCCAATCCGGTCCATTTCGTTACCCAGAATGATCGCTTCATCCAGCGAAAGGCCGGCACCGCCATAGGCTTTGGGCCACATTGGCGTGGCCAATCCTGTCGGAGCAATGCGCGCCTTCCAAAGCAGAAAGTCAGGATAAGTGTTTGCTGGCCCATGTACATCAAAGGCTTGGCGGTGCGGCTCCAACGCCAAACTTGGCGGAAAATTCTCTGCCAGCCATTCGCGCAGTGTCTCGCGAAATCCGGCACTAACAGGGGCTGCGAAGTCTCCGGCGGCGCTATCCATGCCGAGGTGGCAGCCCTAGCTCTGGGGGCGCATCGCTATTCTTGGACATCTTCCACTCTGGCGCGCGGCGCTCCAGAAACGCCAAAACGCCCTCTTTGGCATCGGGTTGCTGGCCAGTCCAAGCGAACAAGTCGCGCTGTAGTTGGTCGGCCTCCGGCCAGTCCCGGTTCAAGAAATCATACATAAGCCGCTTGGTAATCGCGACGGACACCGGAGCGGTGTTTTCAGCGATGTCCCGCGCCATGGCCATCGCAGTATCAAGAACATCGGTTTTCGGAACCGAACGATTGATCAATCCAAGCTCTTTGCCTTCAGCGCCTGAAAAAATGCGTCCGGTCAACAAGACGTCCATCGCAGCCCCATAGCCGATCATCCTTGGGATCGTCCAAAGTAGATCGGCGTCCGGCATTATGCCGCGCCGGTTGAACACAAAACCTAATTTTGCGTCGTCAGCAGCCACACGCAAATCCCACGCCATGGTTTGGGTTAATCCCGCCCCGACCGCCGCCCCATTAATCGCGGCAATGATGGGTGTTTTGGTTTGGCGCGCTTGCACCGCCGTCCTCGCCGCATGCCTGTGATCTACCGTACCAACTGCACTTGACCGCCCCGAAAACGTCTCGCCACCACCGCCCAAATCAGCGCCAGCGCAAAAGGCATTTCCGTGGCCCGTGACGACGACCGCGCGAACGCTATCATCAGCGTCTGCCTCGCCAAACGCGCGCAGTAGCTCCGCCGCCATCTGCCACGTCCATGCGTTCATCCGCTCTGGGCGGTAGAGCGTCACGAGCTCAACAGGGCCATGACGCTCTAACTGGATCTGTTCGTAAGCCAAGACTATCTCATTTTGGTTCAGAAGGTGGCCCGGACGCCCATGGTGAAATAACGCCCGATCACGTCGTAGAAATTGGGATTTGTTGAACGCGTGAAGGTTATGGGTCCCGTTGGCACGATTGGCGGGTCGCGATCAAACAGATTGTTGACGGTCAAAAACAATTGGGTGTCTTTGGAAACCTTGAGATCAAGGTCGTACGTTAGCGACAAATCAGCATAAGTCACTGACTCGATGCTATTGTCTTCAGCCGACAAGGCCGCGGTTGTGAAGCTGTTATTGTACTTCCCGCCGCCGATGTATCGCCCTTGGAAAGACACACCAAGATTGTTAAGCTTGTAATTGGCACCAATACTCAAGCGGACATTTGGCACACCATTTGTTGGGCCTAGCTCGCCGGCCCTGTTAAACGTCAAGCCCGCATTGGTTTCAGAGAAACGGTCCACAAAGTTCGCCAACGCACGAAGGCCGACACGCCCGCCTGCAAGGTTAAAGCTGTAGCTCGATTCTACATCCCAACCGGAGGCACGAAACTCCGCCAAATTGAGCGTCGGGGTCGTAACTTGAGTGATGACACCATTCTCGCGCCGGATCAGCCCGCACAAGGAAGTATCGCCTGCGACGCAAAAATCGACAATCGATTGGGCGGTTGCCGCCACAATAGCATCCTTGATCTTCACGTCGTAATAGTCGACCGACATCGAAAATCCGGGCAGAAAATCAGGTGCGAATACGACCCCGGCTGTGATGTTATCCGCTTTTTCGGCCCCTACGCTAGTATTGCCAGTCGAAATCCGAGTGACCGCGCCCAATGCACCGCCCCGCGTTGGATCGCGCACCTGCACACCGATGAAAATCTGTTGTGAGGTAAAGAGCTCCGAGAGGTTTGGCGCGCGAATATCGCGCGAGAGCGCCGTTCTGAAGCGCAAGGACTTTATCGGTGCGTAAGTGACCCCGAATTTCCAAGTCGTCGCACCGCCAACGGTGGAGTAATCTGCATAGCGAACGGCGGCATTGAGATCGAGGGAGTGCGCAAACGGCTGTTCGCTAAAAACCGGAACCGCGACTTCGACATAACCCTCTCTAACGTCAAATTCGCCCGACAAGTTCTGTGGGTTGTTCACGAAGAAGCCGCCAACTCGCCCGACAAACTGGGCTGGCATTCCGCGGATATTGGCATTGCTAATGGTCGAGCGTGAAATCGGGTCAGTCACCTGAACGATAGATTCCCGACGATACTCAAGCCCTGCGGCTATCCCCAAGGGTCCCGCGGGCAACTCAAAAAGGTCGCCACGCAGGTCGAGCGCCAGCACATCTTGTTCGCTTTGTTGGTCGTTTACGACCGCGCCGGTAATGTAATCCACAGCGGCTTCAGAACGTGCGCCATTACCAAACAGGTTGAATGGCACGCAGCCATCATTGGGCTGCGTCAGCGTCGAGCGACAAACGATTGTGCCGTTTGGTGCGCGAACCGCATCGACCGCGCGATAGAAGTTCTCCAGAATTGGGTTGGTCGGGGCCTGTGTGCGCAACAGGTCGATCCGCCCGATAGCGCCATAGCCAGACAAGTTCCATTTCTCATTCAAGTCAGCATTGAACCCAGCTGTTAAGCTCAGGGTTTTGGAATGTTCGCTAATGGCCGACGTACCAATATCATCTAAGAACCGTCCAAACGGGACACTGGTGACGTTCTGTGTCGCCATTTGCGTGCGGATTGATTGCGGCAAGAACGCGTTGTCATTGAACACTGTGCCAAACAATAGTGACCCGCCTGACGTCTGATAGAATGGCTCCACGTCGGACCAGATGCCCTGAGCAAAAATCTCAAAGCCTTCGGACACATTAAACGTCGCGCGCCCGAATAAATTGGTCATGTCGAGACCGGTTTCAAGATTGACACGCGGTCGACCGCCTTCTCCGCCCGACATCACAGTGGCAGAGCGAAGCACGCCCGGCGTAATCACAAAAGGTGTTCCATCAGGGCGGAACGAGATGTCACGCAAGCCACCCGTGCCGGTTAGCAATGTTCCAGAAGTAGCATTGGACAAGGATATATCGCGGGCAAAAATTTGGGTCGGGCCGCCCGGCGTTGGATTCGGGATAATGCCCCATGCATCGGTTGCCCAATCGCGGCCTGCATAGTCGAGGAACACGCCATCATTGTGGGAGTGATCGATGCTACCAAGAAGGCTGAGCCGATCTTGCAGGAAGCTCCCGCCATAGGCCACGCCAAAACGGTAACTTCCGCCATCACTGCGGCTCGAAATGCCACGTTGCGCGTTTACCTTTACGCCCTCAAAATTGCTGTCAAGAATGTAGTTTACGACACCCGAAACCGCATCGGAACCGTATCCGGCTGATGCGCCACCAGTAACAACATCAACCCGCGACACCAGCGCATTTGGGAACTGGTTTGTATCCGTCCAGCCCGACGAATTGGACGGCATACGCCGCCCATCCAGCAAAATGAGCGACCGGTTAGGCCCGAGAGACCGCAAATTGAGATAGTTTCCGCCGTTGCCTTGGGCCCCAGTAAAGCTCGACCCGGTAGTTGATGGGCGAAGCGAGTTCGAGAAAACAGGCAATTGATTGAGCGCGTCTGCAATGTTGCCAGGCGCTGCGATCTGAAGCTGCTCACGTGACAGAACGGTCACCGGCGTGGGCGCTGCATAGCCGTTTCGGACCACGCGCGAACCCGTAACCAAAACTTCTGTTACTTCGTTCTTATCTTTGGCTGCTGCTGGAGCATTGCCGCTCGAGGTTGTTTGTGCCGCAACAGAAGTAGCGATGGATGCTAGTGCGGTCGCCGAAACACCGACCATTAGCGAAGCGTAGAGACCTGAAAGACGAGCCATATTCTCCCCCATTTTTCTAATTTTCGTTGGGGATTATGAAAGTCCCAATTTGGAATGTCTGTCAATAGAAAATTGGATGGTCTGTCAGTAGAGATTTGCCATGTTGTTTCGGCAGGCTCTAGCTCTCCAAACGCGCTGCACTGAGACCAAGCCGCGCAAGGATTATTTCTGTATGTTGCCCAAGCTTGGCAACAACACGCTTGCGCTGGGTTTCTTGGCCGTCAAAGCGGATTGGCGGCGCTGTCGCAGGAAAGCGGCCTCCTGCCCCATCCTCAATCTCAACAAAACAACCCGCTGCGGCAGCTTGAGGGTCGCTTAGAAGTTGGGCGAGATCTTGGACAGGCGACCACACAATGTCAGCTGCAATGAGACGCTCAGCGATATCATCGAAGGCCATTGCGGCGAACCCGGCATCGAGGCGCGCAATGAGTTCGGCACTATTCGCCGCCCGCGCTTGCGGCGTGGCGAACAATGGATCATCGACAACGTCAAGAACGCCCGCCACTACGCAAATGCGATGCCAATCCACGGTCACAGCCCTAGGCATGCAAAAGAACCAACGCCCGTCCTTTGACTTGAAGAAATTGTTCAAGGGGTTGGGCGCGCGGTCTCTCGACTGGGTTCGAACAACCTCGCCAAAACGCACGTGGTTGGCGAATTCTCCGCCCATCACATAAGTGCCTGTGCGCAGCAAAGACGCTTCAACCAAGCGCCCGCCGCCACCTCGATCTCTCGCCAAAAGAGCCGTTACAATACCCAGAGCCATTGCCAGAGCGCTGGTATGGTCCCCGGACCCCTGACGGATCGAAAAGGGATCTGAGCCTTCGGGCCGGGTAACATCGGCCATCCCAGTGCGTGCCCAGAAGGCAGCATTGTCGAACGCTGGCGTGTTCGCGTCCGGGCCTGATAGGCCATAGCCAGTGAAACTAGCATAGATCAGGCGCGGGTTGATGGCCTGCAGGCTTGGCCAATCGAGCTTTGCTTTAGTCAAACTAGCGGGGCGAATATTGGTGATGAAAACGTCAGCCTCGGCGACAAGCCGCTGCAGCGCTTCGCGTCCCAAATCCGAGTTTGTATCGAGCTCAATGCACAGTTTGCCGCGATTGATTATTTCAAAAGCAGGACTGTGCCCGCCTGGCGCGTCAGCGCGCAGCCAACGCAAGGGGTCGCCGCCGGGCGGCTCAACCTTGATAACTTCCGCACCCCATTCCGCCATGATACCGGCGGCGGCTGGACCGGCAACGTAATTTGCCAATTCAACTACCTTGAAGCCATCGAGCAAGGTGCCCTCAGGATGCAATTGCGGATCAGCCAAGGCCATCAAGGTGCCGATGTTATTTCTTGGTAGTTTCAAGCCAAAAAATCCAGAGCATCGGCCTGAGAATGCTCCCCAACAGAGCCAAACCAAGTGTGACTAAGCGAATGCCTGCTGCGCGGCCAAAAACCGTCAGAAACCTACAATATATCATCGCATCTTCGCTCACGACGTATGAACCACTGCCCGCTTTTTATTGACTGACGCACCATTGAGATGCGTGGTGCCTTGTTATGTCAAGTGATCTTGCGCACAGCTATTGCGTAAGTGACAATAACGCGGCCCATATCTAAATTGGGAGTTGAACCAATTTTGAGCACCACACATCGCTTTACGCGCCAAGAAATGTACGATCTAGTTTGGGCGCGGTCCCTCGTTGAGCTTGCGAAGGATTTCGGTATTAGCGCCAATGGCTTAGCAAAGATTTGTGATCGCCTTTTGGTGCCCCACCCGCCGCGCGGATATTGGTCTGGTGGCGATCATACGCGCACCCTGCAGCGCCCGCCTTTGCCCCCGCCGCCGGAAGATGGCAACAGTGACGTTGTCATCTCAACGCGCCGCGCGCAATCTAGGCGCCAGCGCACGCGCCTTTCCCACGCCGTTCGCCAAGACCAAGTTGCCGAAGCCGCGAGCCGCATTGTCGTGGCCGAAGGATTGGCCGCCGCCACCTTCAAGCGCATCGCGCGCGAATTGGGGATTAGTGAAGCACTGATCTACAATTACTTCACTGATCAAATTGACTTATTTACATTTATTGCGCGCCGAGAGCAGGAATTGGTCTCGCGGATGCAACAAGATGCGTTTGACCAGAATGACGAATACCTGGCCCAGGTGCGTGGGTCGCAGTCGCGCTATCTCGATTACGTTGCACTCCGTGGCAGCCTCTTTCAAACTTTGCTTAGCAACAAAGGCGTGCGCGCTGCATTGCGCGAGGAGCATTTGAGCCGACGCGCATGGTCAGCCGCTTTTGCCAGTTCAAACTTCACCAAAGCTCTTGGCGTCGAAACCTACTATGCAGACCCTGCAACTTTGATCCTACGTGCAATGGGTGTGCGGGCGGGCCGGGTACTAGCCGGCGAGAAGCTCGATCGCGACAGGCTCGGAGTTATCGCGCGCCAGTCTATGGATGGGGCGCGGTCGGGCCTGTTAGCGCTGGTTCAGCGGCAGGCGAAAGCGCAGCCCGATTAGCCTCACAAAGCTCCTCAACTGCCCCAATTGTCATGGCGCGGGCGATATCCAACGCCACATGAGGCGGCACCCGATCGGAATTGGTGAGCGTTCCTGCTTCTTCAGCAATCGCGGTCGTAACCATTAAAGCCGAAATCGTTTCTGCAGCCGACAGTTTTGTAATGGCGCGAAGTCGACGTGCCAACCGGGCCATAATTTTGCGGTAACGGGCTAAAAGCTCCGGCGCCAGATTGCGCGACAAAAACAAATCACTCAGCAAAATGTGGAGCAATGGGCCATTGGCAGCCGTCTCATTGTGATAAATGTCCGAGCACGCAATGGCCGCTTCGCGCCAATCCGGTACATCAATCGCGCTTTGGAGCCCCTGCTCATCAAGGGCATCCAACCGTTGCCTCAAAAGCGCATTGCCCAAATCATATTGGGTCGTAAAATAGCTGTAAATCAGGGCCTTACTGATCCCAATCCGCTCCGCTAATATGTCAAGATGCAGAGGAAAAGCGCCTTGTTCAACCACCATCTGCGACGCGGCATCTAGAATTTGTTGTACCCTCGCCTGCGGCGTAAGACGGGTTCGGACAGAAACTGGCAACATGAAGTAGGCATAGCAGATGCATTCACAAAATCAAAAATGTTCGTATTCTCGCTATTGACGAAAACGCCAACATCAGACACGCTTAGGCAAGTGATACATCCAAGCACAGCAGAAACGGGAGGCTAACATGCCCTACGTCGATGGTTACACGGTTCACGACGCAGATACCCACATCATGGAACTGCCAGATTGCCTGGACGGCTTTATCGACCCCGAGCATCGTGTTGAGCTACTCGCTCACATGAAAATCGCGCGAGCTAGCAAGCTCGCTGACACCTCCTGGGCAGACAAAGTGCAAGCCCAGCATGAAGACCCGCAATTTCGCGAAACGGCGGCCGAAAACATTATGTTGCGTAAGGTCCATGAAGCCATGGGCGCCTTCCGCAAAGAGGACCGTCCTGCAGCTCTGGACCTTTTGGGCTTCTCCAGCCAATTGGTGTTTACTACGCTCTGTCTTGGCAATTTCGGGCTAGATTATTCGGACCGTCTCGATTTGGCCTATGCAGCCGCGCGCGCGCACAACCGGATGATGATCGACTTTTGTTCTGTGGATCGCCGGCTGCTAGCCACTGCTTATGTGCCAATCGCAGACATCAACCGCGCCGCAGGTTTTGCGCAGGAAGCCATCGCGATGGGCGCAAAGGCGATTATGATCCCTTCACGTTGCCCGCAAGGCCATTCCCCAAGCCATGTTGGGCTCGACCCGTTTTGGGCTGTCGTTGAGGAAGCAGGTTTGCCCATTATCTTCCACGTTGGCGGCAACGAAAAGATGAATACCGACTACGCCCAGAATGGCGGCCCGGTGCAGCTCGATTGGCTCGGCGGCGCTGAAAACTTTACGTCGATCAGTTTCATGTGGGTGCCCAACTCTGTCATGCAAACGATGTCGACTTTGATTTTTGATGGTGTTCTGGATCGTTTCCCTCGCCTAAAGTTCGGTGCGGTTGAATTAGGCGCATCCTGGGTTCCAAGTTGGATGCAGTTTATAGATGCAGCTTACGATGCCTTCGGCAAAGAAGAGCGTCTGAAGCGTCTGTCGGCAAAGCCAAGCGAAATTATCAAACGCCAATTCCGCGCCACACCCTATTGCCATGAAAACGTGGGCTGGATCATCCAAAACGGCGGTGAGGACGTTGCCTTGTTCTCCTCGGATTACCCCCATCGCGAGGGCGGACGAAACCCGATCAACCGCTTTGAAACGTCGATGGCGGCGGCAGGGGTATCGCAGATGCAACGCCAAAAGTTCTACCGCAACAACTTCATCGACTTGATGGGTGCAGGGCTGGATCCCGCCCTCCACGATGGCGCAATCCGAGCGGCTGCTTAAGTAGAAATGCCACTCACAACAGCGGTCTCTCGCCTGTAGGGCCCGCAAAAAACAACGTCAGTAAATCTGAAAAAAAAGGCCGACAATGATTGATTTTCTAGTACATGAGGACGGGGATTCCGTCGGTGTCATTGTTGTCGAAGGGATCAAGGCCGGCCAAAATCTGCGCGGGTGGGTGATGGAAGGCGATAGCGAAGTTTCGGTAACGACGCTTAACGCCATTCCAATCGGCCATAAGATCGCTATCCGAGACCTTTCTGAAGGTGCCTCTGTAATCAAATACGGCGTTGATATCGGCCGCACGATTGCCCCGATTGCAATTGGCGAACACCTGCATGTCCACAACGTAAAAACACGGAGGTGGTAGACGTGACTTCCACAGAACAGAGCTTTTGGGGCTACCGACGCGAGAATGGCCGTGTCGGCGTCCGCAATCACGTCATTGTCTTGCCAATTGATGATATTTCAAACGCCGCGGCCGAAGCCGTGGCCAACAACATCAAAGGCACCCTTGCGCTGCCCCATCCTTATGGTCGGCTTCAATTTGGTGCCGACCTCGACCTACACTTCCGTACACTGATTGGCACCGGATCAAACCCAAACGTAGCCGCCGTCATCGTCATCGGGATCGAGCCGAACTGGACCAAAAAAGTAGTGGAAGGGATTGCCTTGACCGGGAAGCCTGTCGAAGGCTTCTGGATTGAGCAAAACGGCGATCTCAACACGATCTGTGCCGCCTCTCGCGCCGCGCAAAAGCTGGTTCAAAACGCCTCCGAAAAACAGCGCGAACGCTGCGATCTTTCCGAGCTTTGGATTTCCACAAAATGCGGCGAATCCGACACTACATCCGGGTGCGGCGCGAACCCTGCCGTCGGCAATGCTTTTGACAAACTCTACGCGGCTGGATGCACATTACTTTTTGGAGAAACGTCGGAGCTGACAGGAGGCGAACATCTCGTTTTGGAACGTTGCCGCACTCCAGAAGTCGGTCGCGACTTCATGGCGATGTTTGACCGCTACCAAGCCGTGATTGAGCGCCACAAGACGTCTGATCTATCGGATTCCCAGCCAACCAAGGGCAATATTGAAGGTGGCCTGACCACCATCGAGGAAAAGGCTCTCGGCAACATCCAGAAGATCGGAAAGTCGTGCGTCATCGACGGTGTGCTCGACAAAGCCGAAGCGCCCACAGGCCCCGGCTTGTGGTTCATGGACTCATCGTCGGCTGCTGCCGAAATGGTCACCCTTTGCGCTGCGTCTGGCTACGCCGTTCACTTTTTCCCGACAGGGCAAGGTAATGTCGTCGGCAACCCAATTTTGCCGGTGATAAAGCTCTGCGCCAATCCGCGAACGATGCGTACCATGGGCGAGCATATCGACGTTGATGTGTCCGGCCTATTGCGCCGTGAACAGACGATGGATCAAGCCGGAGATGCCCTTATCGAAGCGATGTTTCGCACCGCTAATGGCCGCATGACCTGCGCAGAGGCGCTCGGCCATCGCGAGTTTGTACTCACGCGGCTTTACGAGAGCGCTTAAAGGACCGTTGCAAAAACGGCCTCTTTACGTCGCCAAGAACCGTCACCGCAGCGAAAAGACTTGCGGGAACATAACAATGTCAAAGTGCTTCGTTGAGCAGCACTATGGGAGAGACGTGTGGAACTTGCTACCCAGTTTCCGGATTTAGAAGAGCGCTTGGCAGCAGCGGTACAGAACGGTACGCCCATCGCTCTTTGGGCGGAGCTTCAACCCAACAAAACTGCAATCGTGGATCCAGATGGAACGACTCACAGCTATGCAAAGATAAATGCCAACACAAACCGCATGGCGCGCTTGCTTCGCGAGCGCGGCATTGGCGTGGGGGATTCGATCGCGCTCGTATGCTCCAACCGCGCTGAATTTGTAGAAGTTCTCGCCGCAACGCTGCGATGCGGTGTCAGGCTCACGCCTGTGAATTGGCATTTGTCGGCAGACGAAATCGCTTACATTGTTCGTGATTGCGAAGCCAAGGCGCTGATTGCTGAAGCGCGCGTGCCCAACATATCCGCCGCTGCGGCCCAGTGCTCAGGGCTTGTCTTCAAGCTGGCAATTGGTGGTGAAATCGAAGGGTTTGAGCCGTATCACGACGCGCTCGCCCCGTTTGATCCGTCCAATCTCGCCGACCCTGTGCTTGGCAATCGCATGCTTTACACTTCGGGAACAACGGGGAGGCCCAAAGGCGTGCTTCGCGCTGCTTCCCCTGTCATGCCGAATGTTCCGCCGGAATCCCGGCAGTATGATTTTCAAACATCTGTCCAATTGTGCGCCGGCCCCGCCTATCACGCTGCTCCGCTCCTCTTGGATGTCCTTGCAGCTATGGGCACTGGATCGACCCTCATTTTCATAGACAAATGGGATTCCGAGCACGTCCTCCTCACAATTTCAGAGCGCCGCGTCACGCATTTTCACATGGTCCCAATCATGTTCCAGCGTTTGCTCGCGCTGCCGCCGGAAGTGAAGGCGAAATACCCAGTCGACCATGTTCGCTTCATCATCCACGGCGCGGCCCCCTGCCCTCCAGAGGTTAAACACGCCATGATTGAATGGTTTGGCCCAATCTTGGAGGAGTATTATGCAGGCTCCGAAGGCGGAGCCGGCTTTTACATTACCTCGGAAGAGTGGCTTAGAAAGCCGGGCAGTGTTGGCAAACGCCCCGAGTTGTTGGGTGTTCGTATTCTCGATGACGCAAAACGAGACCTCCCAAACGGGCACATAGGCACGATTTACAATCAAGTACCGCCAACTGGAGGGTTCTCCTATTTCAATGACGAGGCCAAAACACTTTCTGGCCGTGTTGATGAATATTTTACGATGGGCGATATCGGCTACTTTGACGAGGACGACTATCTTTTTCTAACCGGACGCGATGCCGAGACGATCATCGCCGGTGGCGTCAACATTTATCCGCAAGAAATCGACAATGAGTTGATCAAGCACCCAGCCGTTGCAGATTCAGCAACCATCGGCGTGCCCCATGATGAGTGGGGCGAAGAGGTAAAAGCGGTCATCCTGCTGAAACCGGGCATCCCCGCCAACGAAGCGCTCGCCGATGAAATATTGAGTTTCGCCCGTCAGGCTTTGGCAAGTTTCAAGGTGCCGCGCAGCTTAGACTTTGTGACAGACCTGCCGCGTTCTGCAGCTGGCAAAGTGCAGCGCAACAAAGTGCGTGCGCCCTATTGGGCGGGAAGGTCTCGGCAAATCTAAATGCGATACCGCGTGAATCAAAAGCCACTTCAAAGCTGCCTGCCGGAGAACGAACAATGTCGGACCTGAGCACTGCCGAAACCAACATGAGCGCCTTCCGTTCCGAAGTGCGCGAATGGCTAGCGATCAATTTTCCGCCTTCTCTCGAAGGTGTAGACGTTGTTGCCATTAACGCGGTCGGGCCCATCGACGGCGATGCCCTGCTTTGGAAACAACGCATGGGGGCAAAGGGTTGGAGCGCTCCCACGTGGCCACAAAAATATGGCGGCGGCGGTCTAACGCCGGCTCAAGCCAAAATCCTGCAGCAAGAAATGGCACAAATCGGCGCGCGTAACCCGATTGGTACTATGGGTATCAACATGCTTGGCCCAACACTGCTAGAGTTTGGAAATAAAGAGCAAAAGCAACGCCATATTCCACCAATTTGCCGAGGCGAGAGCCGCTGGTGCCAAGGGTATTCCGAGCCCGGCGCCGGGTCTGACCTGGCGTCGCTACAAACCCGCGCCGAGGATAAGGGCGATCATTTCCTCGTCAATGGACAGAAGGTTTGGACGTCCGGCGCCCAATATGCCGATTGGTGTTTTTGCCTTGTACGAACCGATACCCGCCACAAACAGGAAGGCATTTCCTTCCTTTTGATTGATATGCGTTCGCCCGGCGTAGAGGTGCGGCTCATCAAGCTCATCAGTGGCGCGTCACCTTTTTGCGAGACGTTTTTGACAGACGTAAAGGTGCCGAAAGAGAATCTCGTTGGGCCACTCAATGGTGGTTGGACCATCGGTAAGCGGTTGCTGCAGCATGAGCGTAGCGGCACGCATTTCCTTTCTCTGGCAGCCGGCAATGTTGGCCGAAACACTCAAAATACATCCCTCGACGCGCTCGCGAAGACCTATGTCGGCGTTGATGTGGATGGCTGCCTGGCCGATGCTGATTTGCGATCGCGCCTTATTGCCCATCAGATAGAGGCGCGCGCTTTCGTCCTCACTTCGCAGCGCGCACAAGCCGAGGCGAAAAACGCCACGGGCCCCTCAAACACGGCATCCATCATGAAGAATGTCGGGTCAAAAGTGGCGCAAGAACGCGCGGAGTTGGCCGTTGAAATTATGGGCGCGCGCGGACATGGGCTTGAGGGGGAATGGTTCACGAGCGAAGAACTCGATCAAACCCGCCTGTGGCTCAACGGCAAAGCCTCCACGATTTATGGCGGCACCACAGAAATTCAAAACAACATCATTGCCAAGCGCATTCTAGGCCTGCGCGATCATCAATAGGGAGCGGTGGCCATGGCCGTATTAACCGAAGAACAAGCCATGTTGCGGGACATGGCGCGCAGTTGGACTACCGAGAAGGCCCCAGTTAGCGCGTTTCGCAAGCTCCGCGATTCCAACAGCGCCATCGGCTACGACCCCGAACTTTATGCCGAAATGGCAGCGATGGGCTGGACTGGCGTTATAGTTCCAGAAGAGTTTGGAGGCTCCGATTTTGGCACTTTGGCCTTGGGCCTCGTTCTTGAAGAAACCGGACGAACCTTGACGGCATCGCCGCTATTGGCGTCAGCTTTAGCCGCCACCAGCGCAATCAATCTTGGCGGCAGCGCTCCGCAGAAGCAAACGTGGCTGCCCCAAATGGCAAGCGGCGACTTGATCGCCACTTTGGCGGTGGACGAACAACCCCGCCACAACCCTTCCAGAGTGAAGACAAAGGCCATCAAGACCCCTAACGGCTACATCTTGAACGGCGAAAAGGTATTCGTTGCCGAAGGCATGGCAGCGGGCCTGCTTGTCGTGTCCGCGCGGACGCAAGGTAACGATCAAAGCGAGGCGGGCATCAGCCTGTTCTTGGTTCCAAGCGACAGCAACGGCATAGCGCGCCAAGCGCTAAAGCTCACGGATTGTCGCGGCTCGGCCAATATCCAGTTTAGCAATGTCGTGCTGGATGAAACAGCACTCCTCGGCGTTGAAAGCGATGGCTACGCCCTGCTTGATAAGATCCTTGATCGCGCACGCGTGGGTGTCGCAGCCGAGATGCTGGGAGCGGCCTCCCAAGCCTTCGAAACAACCGTTGAGTATCTGAAAACGCGCGTGCAATTCGGTCAGCCCATCGGTTCATTCCAAGCCCTGCAACATCGCGCCGCGAAAATGTTCACCGATTTAGAGCTTTCCCGTTCCTGCGTAGAAGCAGCCCTCGTCGCGATTGATGACGACAACCCCGACCTGCCCGCGCTTGCATCGCTCGCAAAAGCGAAAATGGGTGAAACGCTGCACCTAATTTCCAATGAAATGGTCCAGATGCACGGCGGCATTGGCATGACGGACGCCCATGATGCGGGCTTTTACCTCAAACGCGCCCGCGTTCAGGAGGCGATGTATGGCAACCAAGCCTTCCATCGCGATCGCTACGGTCGTCTGCAAGGCTATTAGAGACCCATACAAAATAAAACCAATAGGCCAGTTCGACCACAATTAAAGGAGCAAACAATGTCACCTATCCAAGCCGTACATTCGTTTCGCACACCCTATAATGATTGGCAAAACGAGCCGGGTTCGATCCATAACGATGCTGTAGCCTCCAAACTCGGCTTCAAAGGCGGCACAATTCCGGGTTCGGTCCACATGGATCAATTCGTGCCATTGCTCGTCGATCTTTACGGTCCGCAGTGGTTTGAGACCGGCGACATGTCGATGTTCTTTACGCAGGCAACAGTGCACGCAGAACCTGTACGGGCGGCGGTAGAGCCGCAACAAGGCCGCGCCCTTTTGACGATGTATAACGAAGCCGACGCTTTGATTTGCCGTGGCACCGCGACCGCACGCGCACCGGATTCGCTGTCAGAACTAAGCCGTGTTTTCCAAAAACATGTCGCGGCGGTGCCCGAAGCCTTGCGCATCTTGGCCGGCCTGTCGGAGGGCGATGAGGTGTTCGACATCCCAATTCGCGTCGAACACGCCCGCCTAAATGAAGTATTGGCCCACATCACCGAGCCCAATGAACGCTACACGAACGACCAAGTTCTGCCGCCTTCCCTAATGGTCAACCTCACTGGCAAAGTGCGGCCGCACGTTTTCAAAAACCTTGGTACGTCTGTAGGCTTGTTTGGTGCGCTCGAAATCCGCTTCTACCGCGGCGTGCTATGCGCAGGCATCACCTATCTTGCCCGCACTAAGCTATTGAAATTCGTCGAAACTCCAAAAACAGAAGGCGTTTGGTACGATGTGGTCGTTCAGGATCCCATCTCCGGCCTCGATCTAGCCTGCGTGCGCTATTTCTTGCGTTTCATGAAAGCATCTTCACCACGCTGGGCCGATCCGAACGTGCCTTCCTAGCTTTGTCCTTCGCACGCTAAACGCATCCTATAGGCCAAGCTAGCAGCGCGTATTTCCTGTCCTGAAAGGCAACACCCATGGAATTTCTAAAGTCAGCGAAACGTTCAGCGGCATCGGAAGATCCAAATACGCAAGCAACAGTGGCGCGAATGTTGGCTGAGATCGAAGCTGGCGGCGAAGCCAAGGCATTGGAATACTGCCGAAAACTCGACGATTGGGACGGTGAAGTCCTCACGACGGAAAGCCAAAGGCACGCTGCGCGTGACGCTACACCAGAGCGACTAAAGCAAGATATCCATTTCGCTTACGAGCGCGTAAGCGCCTTTGCACAAGCGCAAAAAAACTCCATTCAGTCCTTCGAAGTCGAACTGAGTGCGGGCCTTTTCGCTGGGCAGAAGCTAATCCCAATGACGACGGCGGGCTGCTATGTGCCCGGTGGCCGCTACGCCCATATAGCGTCGGCGATCATGAGCGTTGCGACCGCAAAAGTCGCAGGCGTTCCCAACGTCATCGCCTGTTCGGTGCCTCGGCCCAATGAAGGCATCCACCCCGCAATTCTATACGCGATGGATGTGTCAGGCGCTGATTCCATTCTGCAAATCGGTGGCGTGCAAGGCGTAGCGGCGCTGGCTTTCGGGCTGTTTACCGGCAAACCTGCCGATATCCTCATCGGTCCAGGAAACAAGTTTGTTGCGGAGGCTAAACGGCAACTCTTTGGTCGTTGCGGGATCGATATGGTCGCTGGCCCAACCGAAATCGGCATCATAGCCGACGCGAGCGCGGACCCGGAAATCGTTGCGGTAGACCTTGTGGGGCAAGCCGAACACGGCCCGGATTCGCCTGCGTGGCTTTTTACTACCTCGGCAGAACTAGCCGCCGCCGTGATGAAGCGGGTACCCGAGCTAATTGCCACCCTGCCCGACACGCAGCGCATCGCAGCTGCTGCTGCGTGGGAGGACTATGGCGAAGTTATTCTTTGCCGTTCCCGCGAGGAAGTCGTGGAAGTATCCGATCGTTATGCAGCCGAGCATTTAGAGGTTCAAGCCGAAGACCCCGCATGGTGGCAGGCATCACTGTCCAGCTATGGATCGCTTTTCGTTGGCGAAGAATCGACCGTTGCCTTTGGCGACAAATGCTCCGGTCCAAACCACATTCTGCCGACACGAGGGGCCGCACGTTATACCGGAGGTCTGTGCGCGCAAAAGTTCTTGAAAATCGTGACCTATCAACGCCAAACGATTGAAGCAACACGTGAAATCGCGGCAGTCACAGCGCGGATTTCTCGCGGCGAAGGCATGGAAGCTCATGCCAGAACAGGAGATGCCCGCCTCGCAAAATACTTCCCCGGCGAGGAGTTTGAGCTGAGCGCCAGCTTGTGAGAGTTGCCCCAGCTTCGAAATATGGTCCGAGCAACAAGAGCACGAATGACGAGATTGACTGTTTCAGCCAACCCACTCCCAACTAGGGCCGCATAATGAAAAACCGTCACGGGAAAACCAACATTGCGATTGCGCTCCTTCTAGCTGTAGCCTTCGGCTTGGGCTTGGGGGCTTGCAGCCCAAAGAAAAGCGCCGACCCCCGCGTTCTAAACATCGGGAATGGCTATGAGCCCGGAACGCTCGATCCGCACAAGATAGCAACCGCAACCGAAGACAGTATTGTCGGCGATATGTTCGTTGGCTTAACGAAGCTCGATGCTGCTTCAAAGCCTGTGCCAGGAATGGCTGAATCTTGGACGATTTCAAAAGATGGGCGAATTTGGACGTTTAAGCTTCGCGAAGCGCTTTGGTCGGATGGTCAAAAGGTCACGGCCGAAGATGTAGTTTTCAGCTTCCGTCGTATTTTCGACCCCAGAACTGCCTCTTTCTTTGCAGATATGTTGTACGATGTGGAAGGTGCCGAAGCTGTAACTCGAGAAGGCGCGCCCCTCGATACCATTGGCGTTGTGGCGATTGACGCCCAAACCGTGCAGATTTCCCTGAAAAATCCCAATCCATTTTTGCCCAACGCCTTAGCGCGTGTGCCGGCATATATTGTTCCCAAACACATCGTTGAGACCTTTGGCAATGTTTGGGTAAAGCCTGAAAACTTCGTGAGTAACGGCCCTTTCTTGCTAAAGGAGTGGCGCACAAATGACTATGTTCGGGTCGTAAAGAACCAAAAATACTACGACGCGGGAAAAGTTTGCCTTACCGAAGTTGTGCGCCACGCAGCTATTGATCTCGTGGCCGCAGAGCGTCGAGTGCGCGCTGGAGAGTTGGATGCTTCCGTTGGTTTTGAAGGGTCCCGGCTCGAAATGTTGCGCAAAAGCATTCCTAATTATGTTCGGCTGGAGCCCTCCTTGGGCTTTGCAATGATTAGGTTTAATCTCAAAAAGTCGCCGTTTGATGACGTACGAGTGCGGCAGGCGTTTTCAATGACGATTGATCGGGACTTCATCGCAAACAAAATAATCGGGGCTGGCGAAATACCCATGTTCAGCATCATCTCTGCTGTTCACAAAGATTATCGCCCCGGCGGTCCAATCCCGGGTCTTCTGGATGGTTCAAATGAGGACCGGCTAGCTAAAGCACGGGCCTTGCTGGACGCCGCCGGATATGGCCCAAACAAACCGCTGAGCCTTGAATTGGTCTATCCAAATTTTAGCGACTTTCCGCGCTATGCGCCAGTTCTGCAGGCAGAATGGAGTGCAGTCGCGCCATGGGTGCAGATAACAATAACCGGCGTTGAAGTTGCCACTTTGGCTGCAAACAACAAGTTAGGAAACTTTCAGTTTGGTGCCACCAGCTATGTAGGCTCAGATGATCCCGCGATTCTTCTTGGCTTGTTTTCGAGCGTGGGCGAGTTGAACTACGGCAAGTATAGCAGCCTCGAATATGATCGCATTCTCGGCCAAGCGAAGGCCGAAGCAGACCCGAACAAGCGGTCAGCCATCCTTCGTCAAGCTGAGTTGGTGCTTATGAACGATGCCGCTGTGGCACCCCTGTACTCCCTCGTTAACAAACGCCTTGTAAATCCGCGCATCACCGGCTGGGTAGACAACCCACTCGGTTTTCATCGGGCAGAGTATCTTTGCACCAAAGAAGCGCTAGCGGAGGGTGCAAAACCCTGACGGCTAGAAGAAGACAAGCGTCGGGCACCATCGGCCCAAATGCAACGGCTGCCTATAGAATGGAGTTAAGCGGGCGGGATGCCCCGTCCGAACAAGTCCAAAGAACATTTTCAGTACTTTGGCTCATCTCTCGAAGTGATCCGCCTCGTCGTGATGATGTGCATGAAATACCCGCTGTCGCTTCGAAACGTAGAGGACCTGCTGTTCGAACGCGGTATCGACATTTGCCATGAGACTGTGCGGCTGTGGTGGAACCGGTTAGGCCCGATGTTTGCCGCGGAGATCAGGAGAAAGTGGGTTGCCACGCTGCGCCAGCACACCCAGTGGCGTTGGCACCTAGACGAGGTCTACGTGAAGATCAACGGGGCCATGCACTACCTCTGGCGAGCGGTTGACCACGAGGGTGAGGTGCTGGAATCCTACGTCACCAAGACTCGGGACAAGGCGGCTGCCCTGAAATTCGTCAAAAAGGCGATGAAAAGGTTCAGTAGGCCCAAGACCGTCGTCACCGATGGGTTGAGATCTTACGGCGCAGCTCTGAACGAAGTCAGGAATGCCAACCGACAGGAAATGGGGCACTGGCTCAACAACAGGGCTGAAGACTCACACCAAAGGTTCAGATGCGGGGGTGGGCTATAGAGCGATTTCGCCCGATGAAACCGCTTCCGAAGGTCGCCGCCGTCCAAGGCACTCTCCTCTAGCCCTTTAACAACGAACGCCATCAAATTCAGCCGAGACCTTTACCGCGAACGACGCTCCGCCGCCCTGGCCGAATGGCGCGCCGTCATGGGCTGCCCCTTTCCCTGGGGTTTGGCTCACTGCACGAAATCGGAGATTTGTGCTCGCTGGACTGACAGCACCGCCAGAAGCCTGTTTCAGGTCGTTTCCAGAAGCTGGGTCAAAAGCACTCGGACATCCGCTGCCAATATGAGATGTTCACATGGCCTTCATGCCTAGATCATCTTGGGACAGAAACCTTTTCCATAGATTTCCGTGGCCCGACCAGCGAACACTCACGGCTTTTCTCGCGTCAACCGCTCCGCATACGAAATGCCGATAGCGGAAAGAACGAACGTGAAATGGATGACGGCTACCAAAGTTACGATCTGAATGTTTTCGAGGGTCAGCTCGCCACCCAAGTAAGTCTTCAACGCATGAACGCCTGAAATGGAAATAATGGCGAATGCGAGCTTTAGCTTCAAGTTGTACGTGTTTACGTGATCCAACCAATCTGGCTTTTTCACATCCTTATTGTCGAAATGTCCCGTAGTCACGAATAGCGAGACACCCGCCAGCGCGACAACCCACACAAGCTGGGCCACCATCGTCATATCGACGAGCTCAAGCACCTTGATGATTAGGTCGATTTTGCTGAGGTCTCCAAACAACAGCGTGGTCATCAGCTTATAGGCTTCGAGCAGGAATTTTCCCAGAATGCCCAGTATAATGGCAACGAGACCCACGTAGAAAAACACCATGGTGAATCTCATACCATAGAGTAATGACCCAACCCCAGAGAGTAGTCTTTCCATTTATCTTACCTTCAAACGGACCGATGATGACTTCAAGCGGCGCAGTAGAGACGGCGTCGGGCTCGGCGTATCGGAAACCCCGCGTAGATTAAGCCCACCGACCCTAGACATGGCCTCGAAATGGCGCGTTTTGAGCGCCGCGTCCATAGAGTCAACAGAGGTTATTGGTGCCATTGGCCCCTACCCAGTGAGTCTCGGCTCGCTCATGGATTCCATTCGGGCTGCCGCCTCTTTCTTCGTTGGTGGACTGCGGCTCGAACCAATCCGTAGACCCAAGCCGTTTGGTTGAAGGACGGCCGTGATTAGCGACGATTACCTCCCAACCAAAACGTCGGACTAACACCTAGGCCCGTTTGGCCAATTCTCCGTTACCATCGGGCAACTATGATTAGACGCACGCTACCAATTAGGGGTATTAACAACCGCGCGAAGTGCTCATTGACGATTGAATTGAACAGGAGGGCTCAAGTGCGTGTGATTTGGGCCAAAACTAAAAATCTGGCATTCGGTCTCACTGTCGCTTGTGCGTTAGTGGCCTTTGGAAGCTCAGCGTGGGCTGCCCCTCGAGCGGCTAACGTCCGGACTGAAGCGCCTAGTAACGGCGGATCCTTACGTCAGGAAAGTTTGAAAGAGGCCGACAACCAAACTGCATCAGAGGAGCCGACTACGGACGGATTGGTAATTGAGCCGCAAACGGACGCGACTTCAGAGCCGGGAGACGCTTCTCCTCCGCCGCCGGTCGATGGAGAAAACTACAAAATTACCTACAAGAAAAAGCTAGACTAGGCTGGCTAACGCCGGACAATTGACTCCATATACCCGACACCAAGGAGCAACCGACTTCCCAATGATTAGCGTCAAGCGAAATGCTTTAGCCCTTCTTTCGTTGATTTTCGCCTCAGTTTTGTCGCATGCGGCTTATGCGGAAGGTGGATTGGCCACGCCCTCAAATCCCGGATATTTGCTTGTGGTGGGCAAATCGACAGACCGTGCAAAGATTGCCGATTACGCCGCTACGCTGCCCCCCATCTATGCCAACCTCAACGCGCATTACCTCGCCATTGGTGGTCCAGGTCGTGGCGTTACGTGGCTAGAGGGGCCTTGGATGGATCGGACGATCATTTTTGGCAAGTTCCAAAATCGTTCCGATGTCGATACCTTTTGGTGGGGAGAACCGTATCGGGCCGCCATTCGCAAGCGAGATAATGCGGGCGTGTTTAGCGTCGTAGCCTTAGAAGGCATATCGCCAACCGCATTTGAAGGGGCAGGCGTTGGCTTTCTGATTGTGATGACGGGGCCCTCAACCAATGCGCCAAACCAACAAGCAGCGGGCGTGAAAGCCACCCAAAGCCTCGTTGAAGGTGTTTCCCGTTCTGGTGGCCGCCTTTTGAATGACCCCGCTTCGGGCACGTTCACTGCAATGGAAGGTGATACGGTTTTTGATCGCTTCATCATCGCGGCATGGCCAACGAAAGCCGCTCGCGATTCCTATATCGCCAGCGAAGATGGTCAGAAAGCCCGCGCGCTTCGCGCATTGGCTGGAATAAGCGCTGTTGCTTCGGCCGATGGTGTGCCGCGCAATCAGGGCCCGACCGCAACAGCGCCGCCGGTAGCAGCAGCTGCAAAGCAATAAAGTTAGCTTGAAATGATACGCTGCCGCCTCGCTTTTTTCTGGCTACTCCTGGCCCTGCCTTCGACCGCGCAGGCGCAAGCAAAGAACCAAAACGCAGGCGTTGACCTTGGCGCGCGGGCTTTCATTCAGTGTCGTTCCTGTCACAATTTGAAGCCCCATGAGCCTGACGAAGTTGGCCCCAACCTCGCTGGTTTTCTTGGGACACGCATCGCGACGCATCGGCCCAATTTCAAATATTCTGAAGCGGCCAAGGCCAGCCCGCTTGTTTGGACCGATGCCAATTTAGACCGCTGGCTTGAGGACCCAAGCGCTACTGTACCCGGCACGAATATGGCCTTTGTCGGCATCAAAAAGGCCGAAACACGTGCCGCTTTGATTGAGTATTTGAAGCGCGAGACCCGCTGATTTTGGTTTTGACCAATGCGTTGCGCATTTGCGCGCGGGGCCACTGGCTGTCACTCTCATTCCACAAACCACTGCGCCTATCGAAGGAGCTGCGATCTGACACTTTCAGCCTTGGAAACGGCCGTGTTGGCCAGCCTATTGCTGCTTCTCGGCATTTGGTTGCGCGATCATGTGCGCGTACTGGATCGGTTGAACTTTCCGCCTCCCGTCATCGGTGGACTACTCGCGGCTTTGGCGATGCTTGTTCTGCCCAAGACAGGTCCCGCAACGTTCGCCTTAGACACCAGCTTGCAAAAGCCGTTGATGATCGCGTTCTTCACCTGCATTGGCTTCACAGCCAGCTTTAAAGTGCTCAAAATTGGCGGACCTGCGGTCGTGCTGTTGCTAGGCTTAGCGGCTTCTGTAGCAATCCTTCAAGCATTTCTGGGTAGCGGCGTTGCTATTGCCTTTGGCCTCAATCCCCTGCTCGGCCCACTGATCGGCACGGCAACATTAGCCGGTGGCCCCGCGACTGGCCTTGCCTTTGCACCCCAGTTTGAAGCCGCGGGCGTAGTCGGCGCCTCAACTATCGCCACCGCGACAGCCATGTCGGGCATCGTGATCGCGAGCCTACTCGGCGCACCGCTCGTCACATGGATGATTGAACGTAAGGGGCTAGACCCGCGCCAAATCACCGAGCCGAGCATCCAGCCTGCGGCATCAGAGGCGCCGATTGTGCTTTCGCCAATACGCTCGACCCTCAAAACCTTAGCGTTGCTCGGCGTTGCCATGGCGTTGGGCGGTGGCGTCAGCAATGCCATTCAGGCGACAGGCATCACACTTCCCGCCTACATTGGCGCCATGCTGGTTGCGGCCGCGCTGCGCAATCTAGACGACCTCACCGGCCTTCTCGGTCTGCCGCACAAAGCACTGGAAACCGCCGGTGCCGTCACGCTCTCTTTGTTTCTCGTTCTGGCGATGATGGGCTTAAACTTGGCCTTGCTCGGTGGATTAGCCGTGCCACTTTTTGTCAATCTCGTGGCGCAAACACTGCTAATTGTTGCCTTGGTGATCGGCCCCATCTGGTGGTTGCTCGGGCGAGACTATGACAGCGCGGTAGCTGCAGGCGGCTTCACAGGCTTCATGCTGGGGACCACGGCGAACGCGATGTCGGTGTTGAATGCCATCACCGAGAAATACGGCCCCGCGCCCCGCGCCTTTCTCACCGTGCCGCTCGTCGGGGCCTTCTTTATCGACTTTACCAACGCCTTGATCTTGACCGTGACGCTTAATCTTTAGCCCTTTTGCCGTATTGATCCTTATCGCGCCGCAATGGCCTCAGTGATCGTCACGTCTACCGCCTGAATGTCGAAACCGACACGCGCAATGGTGTAGTTCTCATTGCCCTTTGGATCCGTGCCGACCCATCCAACCGAATATGCGGTTTCGGCAAAAATGTAGCGGACCCCCCTCCCCATCCCATCGAAGGAGGTCCGCTCAATTCTTTTTACAGCAGCATTATCAAGCAGATCCATGCCCAACGCATCCGATAGTGCATTGTTGGGCACCGCCATGCCGCCGCCATTGAGCGCCGGTTGGTCGTAATACTCATTGCCGATCGTCGGCTTCTTATACGTTGCCGGTCGCACATTCAGGCTTTCAAGGTTCAGCGTATCGCCTTCGGTAAGCCACGACACTTCCAAGCCCTGGGCAGCAAACTTCGCCTCGCTTCCAACCTCTTTGCCTTGCCGTCCATCGATCAGTGTGACGCCGCCCTTCCCCACAACACGGGCTGAACGTGTCGCAAAATCGACAATGAAACCCGTATCTTCATCAATCCCAAAACCAATGCGGTTGCTGGGCTCTCGTTCAAACAAAGCACGCGCCAAACGACCCAGCCGCGCACGGCGATCAAAGTGTTGATCGGCAAGCCCGATTGGCAAGAATCCCAAGCCTTTTGCCATCGCCAAAGGCCCACCATCGCGATCATCAGCCATCGGATCACGCTCGATTGGCTGCACCAGCGATTGCATGCTATCGCCGCGCGCAATCATGATCTCCGTCATAATCGCAGCGCCTGCACTGCTTCCGCCAATCACGGCACCCTGCGATAGGCGCAGACGCAACGCCTTCAACATCGCGCTGTCGGCCCCAATTCCTGGCAACAGCAACCGCTTCGTTGTCCGCGCTTGATCGCCTCCCGTAAACCAGATCGCGCCCGCTCGCTGGATTTTTGCGATTTCCTCAGTGTTGGCGGCATTATCCCAAAGCGCCTCGTTCACTTTAGGGGTCCCGGGATCATCCACGACAGCCAGCTTCACAACATCAATCCGGCTCGAAGGAACGCCGTAGCGTATCAGGGTCTGGCGCATCGCCTCCGCCGACGATGCGGGGCTCCCTGAAGCGGATGGAATGATCGCAAAGCGTGGCTGTGGGCCAAGCGCTCGCGCGATAAAGGCGCGATGAACCGCCTCATTCTCAGCAGACAAGGCCCCGCCAACAATCACCAGCGACCCTTTAACGGGCCATTGTGCCGCCATTGCACCGCCAGCCGCAAACCACGCAAAAATCGCAAGCCATCGAAGCACAATCATCACGAAAACCCGATGGCATGCGCACCCAGTACGAACGCTGTCGAGAGGATAAACAGCAGGCCCATTGGTCGCCATGCAAACATCAGCCAGCGCGCAAAATCCAGCCGAGCCGCCGCCAAACAGCCCATTAGCGCTGCCGACGTCGGCACGATCGTATTGGTCAGCCCATCGCCCAATTGGAAGGCCAACACCGCCGTCTGCCGCGTAACGCCAGAAAGGTCCGCGAGTGGTGCCATAAGCGGCATAGTGATCGCGGCTTGCCCCGAACCGGACACGATGAAGAAATTGATCACCGTTTGAAACACCAACATCCCCCACGCCGTCGCCCAGTTAGGCAAAATTGCGGTGAAGGTGCTCATACCGTGCAGTAAGGTGTTCAAAAGGCTGGGAACGGCAGGGTTGTCACCCCCTAGCAGCAAAACAATACCTTTTGCCGCCGCTACAATCAGCGCCGCCGGAGCGAGTTGAACTGCGCCATCGCGAAACGCCTCTACAAGGTCGTTGCCATTAACGTTGTTCAACCTGAACACGCGCCCAATCACGCCTGCGATGAGACCAACGGCCATAAATTGCGCCGCAATTTCTGCGAGGTAATAGCCCTTCTCAACAACACCCCAGCCGACCCACGCAACGCCCGCGACGAGAGTCAGCAACACCAGCCAATCCCCAAAGGACATGCGAGTTTGGTTCTGAACATTCTGCAAAGTGTGCCGCCACCGATTGTCCGAGGTCAGGGCCAACGAGCGTAGCGGATCAAGGCGAACGCGCCGCGCATAGTTCCACACATACAATGCGCCAAGCGTCGTAAAGATCAGCCACATAACAACGCGAAATTCGAGGCCGGACATGATCGGCAGCCCAGAAATCGATTGCGCCACAATAACGCTGAACGGGTTCATCCATGACGTCGCAAAGCCAACCTGCGTCGCCACATAACAACACAGCAATCCCGTTATGGAATCATAGCCGGACCGCATCAGCGCCGGAATAAGGATTAGGCTGATCGCAATCGCTTCCTCGCCCATCCCAAAAACCGCGCCGCCAGACGAAAACACCACGAACATTACCGCGATTATCAGGTCCCCGCCGCTGCCACCTTCTTTCGGCATAATTGCGGTCAGCGCGCGATCTATGGCGCCTGTCCGCATAATCACGCCAAACGCCCCGCCGACCACCAGAAGAAACGCCATCAACCCGACGCTTGCCGATGAGCGACCGCCCGAGACTAAGCCCTCAAACAGGAAGTTTAAGAAGCCAACATCGTTTTTCGTTCCAAATAAGGGGGCACCATCGGGCGCCGCCGCTGCGCTATAGCTACCCGGAATGATGCGTGGTGGATCGCCAGCATCCAATTGAAACACGCCCGGCGCGATCAACCATGTCGCGCCATAAGCAACCAACGCGATGATCAGCAAGATCAAGAACGTGTCGGGCACGCGCATCGGCTGTCCGGCCGGCGAAGTGGGCTGCGTCATCATTCGCTCCTCGTGATCAACGCAACGCTAGCGGCGTTTCCGTCGAATGGGTATCGCCGTCGCGCCACAAACCGCAGAGGAAACCGCGCCCACCGCCCTTCCATTTTCCCTTAGGACATACTTCCCACAGAGACGGACTCTGTTGCATGCTCCTTCCCATAAAAACAAAATCAAGGGAGAGGCTGAAATGGCTCATCAAAGCGTGAAGCAATCAGTCGACGCGGTTGTTGTCGGCGCCGGCTTTGGCGGCATTTACATGGTGCACCGCCTCCGAGAGGCTGGCTTCACGGTGCAAGGCATCGAAACGGCTGGCGGCGTTGGCGGCACTTGGTATTGGAACCGCTATCCCGGCGCACGCTGCGATATTCCCAGCCTGCTTTATTCCTATTCTTGGTCCGATGACCTTATCGATAATTGGCGCTGGTCAGAGAAATATGCGCCGCAGCCTGAAATCCTCGCCTATGCGAACTTTGTCGCCGATCGCCTTAACATCCGCGATCATTTCAAGTTCAACACCCGCGTCGCGCATGCCATTTACAACGAAGTTACAAAGCGCTGGGACGTTACCACCGATTCAGGAGAGGTATTCGACGCGCAATATTGCATCATGGCCACCGGGTGCCTTTCAGCGCCGCGCGATCCTGATTTCGACGGCGCAGCAAACTTCAAGGGCGAAAGCTATATCACCGGCCGTTGGCCGCACGAAAAGGTCGACTTTACCGGCAAGCGGGTTGCGATGATCGGCACAGGCTCGTCCGGCATCCAATCCATGCCCTTGATCGCTGCCGAAGCGGCGCAGGTTACCGTCTTTCAACGCACCCCGAATTACAGCCTACCAGCCTTGAATGGCCCTATCCCCGAAGAAGAACGTGCCGCCTTCCGGGAAGGATTGCCCGTTTATCGCGAAATGTTGGCGGCCGGCGATCCCGGTTTTCCGCTGCCGCCTGAAGGGTGGGTCCCCACCGATGAAGAACTGGCTGCTCTCACCGAAGGGCTCTGGAATGGCGGCGGGCTCGTTTCATTGACCGTGATTCCAAACCTCATTCGCGATGAATATATCAACGAGGCCGCCGGCCAGTTCGTTCGCAATAAGATCGCCGAGATCGTCAAAGACCCCAAAGTCGCTGAAAAGCTTACGCCGAGAGAGTTCCCCTTTGCCACCAAGCGCGCCTGTGTGGATACGGATTATTACGCCAGCTACAACCGCGACAATGTCAGCTTGATCGACCTTCGCGAAACACCGATCGAGGCCATTACCGAAACAGGCATCAAGACAAGCGCGGGAGAAATGCCGTTCGATGCGATCGTCTATGCAACAGGCTTTGATGCGATGACCGGCGCGCTCGTTCGGATCGATATTCGCGGTCGCAACGGCATCACGCTGAAGGACGCTTGGGAACACGGTCCGAAAACCTATCTGGGCCTCACCGTTGCTGATTTTCCGAACTTTTTCACAATAACCGGCCCCGGTAGCCCGTCCGTTCTCACTAATATGATGACCTCAATCGAGCAGCATGTTGAGTGGATCATGAACACGATCACGCATGTGCGCGACCGCCAGCTTCACGTCATTGAAGCGACCCATGAAGCGCAAGAAAAATGGGTGGCGCACGTTAATGAAGAGGCCGACAAGACGCTGTTTCCCCGCGCAAACTCTTGGTATCTTGGCGCAAATGTTCCTGGGAAACCACGTGTTTTCATGCCCTATGTCTCGCAAGACTATAAGCAATTGATCGACGAAGCCGTGGCTGACGATTATCGCGGCTTTGCGATGAGCGCTTAATTCAGGCACACCACACCCATGAAACCGCCCGCGTGGCGCATGAATAATGCGCTTTATCCGTTCCGTTTTGACCTCCAAACCCGTTATCGCGACGAAGATGGCCTGCGCCACATCAACAACATCGCGATCGCAGGCTATTATGATGAAGCGCGTGGTCGCTTCTCGCGAAAAATCTTCAACGAAGCCGGCCTCGGCGAATATGTCCGCATCGTGACGGCTGAAAGCAGCGTTAGCTATTTGGGCGAGGTGTTCCACCCCGACATGGTCGAAATCGGAACCGGCATTTTGCGTATTGGCAATGCCTCGTATGATCTCGGCCAAGCCATGTTCCAAAACGGCAAATGCGTCGGCGTGTGTACGTCCACCTTCGTTCAGGCAACGAAAGAGGGAAGCTCGCCACTGTCGGCGAATTTTCGTGCTGTGCTCAACCGCTACTTGATCCAACCGCCACTATAGGCTGCCCTTTGTACGAAATCCTCTAAAGTGGATTTTGGGCTAGTAAATCAGGCTTGTCTGGTGTAGCGTCAGAAAAACGCTAAATAGAGGCCTGCGAGCCAACGCGCCTTTCCAAACGAGTCCACGCTTATGTACACCGATGCCGCTACTGCCCCCATCCGCAATACTGGTGCGATAAAGCTTCATGGCCCTGAAGGCTTTGAGGGCATGCGCAAAGCCGGAAAGCTGGCGGCTGAATGCCTTGATATGTTGGTGCCCGAGGTTCGTGAGGGGGTAACGACGGCGCGGATCGATGATCTGGCTCGCCAATTCATCCTCGATAACGGCGCGCTGCCGGCGTGTCTTGGCTATCGCGGATACACGAAAACCGTCTGCACCTCGATCAACCATGTGATTTGCCACGGGATTCCGGGCGAGCGTGCGTTGCGCGATGGCGACATCGTCAATATCGACGTGACCGTGATCGTAGACGGGTGGCATGGTGACCACAGCCGCATGTATGGCGCTGGTCGCACCCCCCGAAAAGCCCGTCGCTTGATGGACATCACGTGGGAAAGCCTTCAACGCGGCATTGCCATGGCAAAACCGGGCAATACGCTTGGCGATATTGGTTATGCAATCCAAGATCACGTGGAGAGCCAGCGTTGCTCGGTCGTTCGCGATTTCTGCGGCCATGGCCTTGGGCGGGTGTTTCACGACTCACCGAATGTGCTGCATTTCGGCAAACGCGGCGAAGGCATCCGCCTCAAGCCGGGCATGTTCTTTACCATTGAACCGATGGTAAACCTTGGCAAACCGTCCGCGACCATTTTGCCGGATGGCTGGACAGCGGTCACAAAAGACCGTTCGCTGTCAGCCCAGTTCGAGCATTCAATCGGGATAACCGAAGACGGCTGTGAAGTGTTCACGCTGTCCCCGGCCGGTTTACATACACCCCACACAGCTTGCCCTGTAGCTGGCTAAAGTCAGCGTGCCGCCAATCCCTAACGAACTGTCTGAGTTTGTTGGGGATGCCCTGACCGACGACGACAGCTTTAATCCGGACCCCCCACCCGTCGGCGACGAAGAAGCGTCGTTAACGGTCGCGCGCGCAAAGAAACCGCATTTTCACAATCATCGCGAGCGCTTGCGCGACAAGGCGTTGCGTTCCGGCGGCCATTCGCTGCACGATTATGAATTGATGGAGCTTTTGCTGTTTCGTGCCATTCTTCGGCGCGACGTTAAGCAAGAAGCTAAAGCGTTGATCCAGCAATTCGGTGATGTTTGGGGCGTTCTAAACGCAAACCCAGATCACGTCGCAAAAGTTCCCGGCATTGGTAAAGCCGTGTCCGCAGAGCTTCGCATCGTGCGGGAATTGGTGATCCGCGCCGGGCAAGACCAGATTATGCACAAGCCCATCGTTGATAGCTGGTCAAAAATCGTGGCCTATTGCCGCTCAACGATGGCAAATGCCCCGCGAGAACAGGTTAGGGTGCTCTTCGTGGATGTTCGCAAGCGGCTCATCGCGGACGAAGTGATGAATGAAGGCACCGTAGACCAAGCCCCGGTCTATCCGCGTGAGGTGGTCCGCCGCGCCTTGGAACTGAACGCCAGCGCGCTTGTTTTGGTTCACAATCACCCGAGCGGGGACCCCTCCCCCTCTGAAGCCGATGTCCTCATGACCCGCGCCGTGATCACGGCAGGCGCGGCCGTTTCCGTATCGGTCATCGATCACTTGATCATCGGGAAAAGTGGCGTGGCGAGCCTGAAGCAGCTCGGCCTAATGCCTTAACCCAAGCCCACACAGAGTTCGAACGACAGCCGTATTCAATCCAAACAAACAGTTATTTATTGAGGCTGTGAGGGAATAACCGCCGCTTTTGTTCGTTTGCGGCTGATACGCCTCGCAATAGCGTGAAGCACCTTTCCGTGAAGTTGCCTCCTCCCTGCATTGCCGCACGGGTTCATGTTGCTATGCGTGCTCGCTCGAGCCTCCGTTCAAAGAGAGGCGGATTGGGAGCGAGTGATGAGCGATATGGCAAGCGCGGACCCTGCGGCAACACCGGTTGATCCATCAAAAGTAAGCCCGTCCGGAATGAGCGAAGGTGCGATCAATTACGCCCTTTTCCTGCTCCTCATCATCTTCACTTTGAACTTCCTTGATCGCCAGATCGTCACCATTTTGGCAGAGCCAATCCGCAATGAGCTGAATCTTTCCGATACCCAAATCGGGCTGATGACCGGCCTCGCCTTCGCAATCTTTTACACCATCCTCGGCATCCCGATCGCGCGCTGGGCCGACAATCCTAAGTCAAACCGCGTTGGCATTATTGCCGGTGCTGTCACGCTCTGGTCGCTGATGACGGCCCTATGCGGCTTGGCCACAAACTTTGTGCAGATGTTCTTTGCTCGCATGGGCGTCGGCATCGGAGAAGCTGGGTGCACACCACCGGCGCACTCACTGATTGCCGACTATGTCGCCCCCGAAAAGCGCGCATCCGCTATCGCCTTTTACGGCATAGGCATCCCACTTGGTGGCCTTTTGGGTATGGTGCTTGGGGGCCTGATCGCTGATCATTATGGCTGGCGCACAGCATTCTTTGTGGCTGGCCTGCCGGGTATTGTGATGGGTGTGATTATCTGGTTCACCCTGAAAGAGCCGCGCCGCTTTGCGGGCGCGCAAGCCGCGTTGGCCGCCGCGCCGGTCGCGCCGAAAATCCCGCTCAAGGTGGCCATTGCTGAACTTTCAAAGTCGAAGGCTTACATCAACCTCGTTTTGGCCGCCACGGTCGCGGCTTGGGTTGGATACGGTCTTGGTGTTTGGACGATTATCTACTTCATCCGCGTCCACGGCCTCACGCCCGGCGAAGTCGGTGTTTGGTTGGGTATCACCAGCGGCGTTGGCGGCATCCTTGGAACCTATCTCGGCGGCGTTCTGGCGGATAAGTTTGGCAAGAAGAAAGCCGGAAACGCCATGCTGGTGCCTGCCATCGGCATGGCCATCGCATCGCCTTTGTTCTTATTTGGCTGGGCCTCGACCAATTGGATGGTAGCGCTGGCGCTGATCTGGATCCCCGGCATCCTCAATTCGCTGTGGTATGGCCCGCTGTTCGCCTCCATCCAAGGCCTAGTGGAACCCGCGATGCGCGCCATGGCGGCGGCCATCGCCTTGTTTGCGCTCAACCTCGTCGGCCTCGGCCTCGGCCCAACGCTGATGGGCATGATCTCAGACGCGCTGCGCCCCACCTTCGGCCCCGCTGAAGCGGTGCGCTACACCATCATGTTCGCTTCGCTGGTCGGTCTGTTGTCGGCATGGTTCATGTGGCGCGCTAGCGTGCATATTAACAGAGCGCGTGCCACCGCATAAGCGCTTCCCCTCAAGGCCAAACCGAGTAAGGTGAGCCATTCGCACCCATGACGGCACCGCAGTGTGTTGCAGGGTAACGGGGGAAATTATGGCGACTGTTGAGAATCCAAGCGAAATTAAGCCAGAGGCGGCAGGCCCCTATTCGCAATCCTATGTGCGTTACGCGCTTTGGATGCTGCTGATTATATACACGCTGAACTTCGTTGATCGTCAGATCGTTGGCATTCTCGCCGAAGATATAAAGCGCGACCTTGGCGTGACGGACAGCCAAATGGGCCTGCTTGGCGGCCTTGCTTTCGCGCTGTTTTACACAGTCCTCGGCATCCCCATTGCACGCTACGCTGAGCGTGGAAACCGAGCGCGTATTATCTCAACTGCCGTTGCGGTTTGGTCTGGCTTCACCGCGATCTCTGGCGCGGCAAACAGCTTCATGATGCTTCTCTTGGCCCGCATCGGGGTGGGCGTAGGGGAAGCGGGTTGCACACCCCCAGCGCACTCCCTGATTTCCGACTATGTGGCACCGGCCAAGCGCGCTTCGGCGCTCGCGTTTTACTCACTCGGCGTCCCGATCGGCACCATGGCTGGCTTCGCCATCGGCGCGATTATCGCCCAACAATTTGGCTGGCGGATCGCTTTCTTCGCGGTCGGCATCCCCGGCGTTCTTTTGGCGGTCGTCGCGTGGTTCACGCTGAAAGAGCCGCGCGTGTCGGGCCTTATCGCCACGGTCTCGAAGGCGGACTCGCCGAGCTTTGGTGCCGCCTTGAAAGAGCTATCCGGCATTCCGTCCTATTGGTATGCCGTTGGTGCGGCGACTGTGATCTCCTTTCTGGGTTATGGTCACGCTTATTGGCTGGGCGGCTTCCTTGCGCGCGTGCATGACATGAGCTTGCAAGATCGCGGCATCGCTTTGGCATTGATGACAGGCGTTGGTGGCGGCATCGGCACGTGGCTCGGCGGCCAAATCGCGGACTGGGCAGTCAAGCGCGACACCCGCGCCTATATGAGCGTTCCCGCCATCGCCTTCGTGTGCGGGATTCCGTTCTTCGTGGCGGCTATGTTTGCCCCGAATGCCTACGCCGCCGTTGCTTTGTTGGCGATCCCGACCTTGATGAATGGGATTTGGTATGGCCCTGTTTACGCTGCGGTCCAAAGTCTTGTTCACCCTCGAACGCGCGCGACGGCGGTAGCCATTATGTTGTTCGTGGTGAACCTTATCGGGCTTGGCGCGGGGCCAACGGTCGTTGGCCTGTTGAGCGATTTCTTCGCCAACCAAAACTACGCAACCAGCATGGCGGGTGCGAGCTTCGCTGTTGATTGTGCCAAGGGTGCCGCGCTCGCCGCGTCCGATCAGTGCAAAGTGTCGCTTGGTGAGGGCCTGCGCTACTCGCTTCTGGCCACCGCCAGCGTCGGCGTTTTGGCGCTGCTTTGCTTCATCATGGGCCGCCTCACCATTCGAGAGGACCTCGCAAAAGCTGCGATCAAGAACGCCTAAGCAGCAAAGCGCTTGACCTGAAACGGGCGGGGCCCGACACGACGCACTGATTTGTGCTAGTGGAGCCCCGCCCGATGATCCCCCGTTATGCGCGCCCGGAAATGACCGCCATCTGGTCTCCAGAAACCCGCTTTCGGATTTGGTTTGAGATCGAAGCTCACGCCGCAGACCGCTTGGCCGCGCTTGGTGTCATCCCCACCGAAGCCGCCGCTACCATCTGGGCGAAAGGCCGCGATGCCGTTTTTGATGTGGCACGCATTGATGCGATTGAGGCCGAAACCAAGCACGATGTTATCGCTTTCTTGACCCATCTTGCCGAAATCGTTGGGCCTGAGGCGCGCTTCGTTCATCAAGGGATGACCTCGTCTGACGTGCTTGATACCTGCTTGGCCGTGCAACTCGCTCGCGCGAGTGATCTGTTGATCGGGGGCGTTGAGCGAGTTTTGGCGGCCCTCGAAACCCGCGCTTTCGAACACAAACTGACCGTCAAAATTGGCCGCAGTCACGGCATCCATGCCGAGCCAACTACGTTTGGCGTGACGCTGGCCTCCTTCCACGCTGAGTTTCAGCGCGCACGGGCTCGCCTCGTCACCGCGCGCGAAGAAATTGCCACCTGCGCCATTTCCGGAGCGGTCGGCACGTTCGCTCAAATCGACCCCAGCGTTGAGGAGCATGTGGCCGCCCAAATGGGCCTGACGGCTGAGCCAGTCTCTACTCAAGTGATCCCGCGCGATCGGCATGCCGCGTTTTTCTGCACCCTCGCCGTCGTCGCCTCCTCGATTGAGCGCCTTGCGACCGAAATTCGCCATTTGCAGCGCACCGAAGTGCTCGAAGCCGAGGAGTTCTTTTCTGAGGGACAAAAGGGCTCCTCGGCCATGCCCCACAAGCGCAATCCGGTGTTAACGGAGAACCTGACCGGCCTTGCTCGCCTCGTGCGCTCAGCCGCTGTGCCCGCGCTCGAAAACGTCGCGCTGTGGCACGAACGCGATATCTCCCATTCCTCGGTTGAGCGTGGCATCGGGCCGGACGCCACCATCCACCTTGATTTTGCGCTGCATCGCCTTGCTGGTGTCGTCGAGAAACTCGTCATCTACCCCGAGACGATGAAGGCAAACCTCCTTAAGCTGGGCGGCCTGCACAATTCCCAGCGTATCCTTTTGGCGCTCACCCAAAAAGGCGCCAGCCGCGAGGATGCCTACCGACTCGTTCAGCGCAACGCGATGGCCGTGTGGCGCGACCCGGCGCGGACGCAAACCGCACTGCTGGATCGGCTGACTAACGACGCCGAAGTGACGGCATTCCTGAGCCCTGCCGAAATTTCTCCACTCTTTGACGACGCACATCATTACCGCCAAGTCGATACGATTTTCAAAAGGGTGTTCGAGCGGGCTTAAGGCCGCGCCCAGCGCAATACGTAGGAAATTTACCCAACATGTAATGCGAACACTTTCTGTGCTTAACTTGATCGCCCTTCATACCAACGCGCCAGAGTGGCACTTGGAACCTTACACAAAAATGAGAGTACAATAACGACGTTTAGAAGCTGTTGCCGGAGAATACCACGTCGCATGAATCTCCGCGCGGAGGTCGTAATTGTATGCTGCAATTTTACAAAACGTCCTAGACGACGAAGTCTTTGCTGGATTTCGAAGTCCTCCATCAAAGCAATGGGCGCAAAGCCACCGATTTTTTCGTAAGTAGTGCGCCTTAAGAAGAGTCCTTGGTCGCCATACGTCGCAATCAGACAATTGAAACGGCCGAACCACGCATAAATAGCTAGCAAAGGATGCTTGCTATCAAAGGATAAACGGAAGCTGCCAGCTACATTGTCTTGGTTTGCAAGGGCGGAATTGATGGCTGCATACGCATTACTGGGTAACGCTGAATCTGCATGAAGAAAAAATAGGATGTCACAGGAAGCAACTTGTGCACCTGCACTCATTTGGCTTCCCCGGCCTTTTGCCAAATTTGCCAAACACACAGCGCCTGCGCGCAATGCCGCGATCGCTGTTGCTGTGTCGTCGCTGGCGTCCGCAACAATAATTTCCTCAAACCCTTGCGACTTGAGCGATTGAACCAGAATAGGTAACTTGGATGCTTCTCCAAGTGTTGGAATAATAACGCTAATTGTTGTCATTTTTGATGGGCAGCGTGCGCTATCGCTTCGCGCCGTACAGCGTCCAATATTTTTGGCGTATCTCGCTTCAGTGCGGAGCGCACAAGCGCAGAGGGCAAAATTCGTGAAGGCACAAGATGCGCTTCATAGGTCAAAAAAGTTGCCTGACCTTCATTTTGCGGTGTCAGTGCCCAAGTCCCAGACATAGCCGCAATATCGCCACTTATGCGCTGAAAACGAATTTCGCGATGCAATCTATAGCGTGAAGCAAAGCGAATGCTGACAGTCGGAAATCCTGGCAACCAAGAAATTCGATGCGAACGTTCGTCACTCAAACCATCAGGAGCGCGCGATTCAATTTTGCACGAACGCAAACCCGGAACGAATCTCGATGCGCCCGCGCAATCTAACATGACTGCCCAAACAATTTCGGGGGAGGTTGGTATCAGAATGCTCGCTCGCACCCGGCCACCCTGCCCTGAAGCGTCTGGTAGGATTTCCGCTTGAGCGCCGGCTTGGGCGAAAGCGCGCCCAGCGCTGCAGAACATATTGAAGGAGAGTGATACCAAAAAAAATATCGCGATCGGCACTCTGACCACACAAATGACCTCCGCATGTGACGGGAGAGGATTATACGGTCGTTTTCGCGAATTAGTTAGATGAATACGATCAATTTTTGTTGGTCCATAGTTTCGCTCTGCTAAAGACCACATTTGCGATGCGGTATCATGGATTAGCCAACACATGAGGCGGCCGCTAGTCCCTCCAAATCCCACATCTCCGATAGCCCTTAAGAGCGGGTCACGCTAAACACCCTAACATGTCTTCGACCCTGCCCAACACCGCCCCGATTACCGATGCCATTGTCGCCGAGCATGGCCTGACGCCGGAGGAATATGCCGTTATTCTTGACCGCGTTGGACGCCCACCAAACCTTCTGGAGTTGGGTATTTTTTCGGTGATGTGGTCGGAGCATTGCTCCTACAAATCCTCCCGAAAGCATTTGGCGAAGTTTCCTGTTACCGGGCCAGCGGTTATCCAAGGGCCGGGCGAGAATGCGGGTGTGATTGATATTGGCGACGGGCAGGCCTGCATTTTCAAAATGGAGAGCCATAACCACCCATCTTATATCGAGCCTTATCAGGGGGCTGCCACGGGCGTTGGCGGCATTATGCGCGATGTGTTCACGATGGGCGCGCGCCCGGTGGCGCTGCTGAACGCCTTGCGCTTTGGCTCGCCCGACCACCCCAAAACCAAGCGCTTAGTGCGCGGTGTGGTGGCGGGCATTGGCGGATACGGAAACTGCGTTGGCGTGCCGACGGTCGGCGGTGAAACCAATTTCCATACCGGTTATGACGGCAACATCCTTGTCAACGCTATGTGTGTTGGCATCGCCGATACCGACAAAATCTTCTATGCGCGCGGCGCCAAAGTCGGCTCACCGGTGGTGTATTTCGGCTCCAAAACCGGGCGCGATGGCATCCATGGCGCCACGATGGCGTCGGCTGAGTTTGACGAGGACAGTGAGGAAAAGCGCCCGACTGTGCAGGTGGGCGATCCGTTCACCGAGAAGCTATTGATTGAAGCCTGCCTTGAGTTGATGGCAACCGATGCCATTGAAGCCATTCAGGATATGGGGGCGGCTGGCCTCACCTCATCATCGGTTGAAATGGCCGATAAGGGTGGTGTCGGGATCGATATCAACCTTGATGATGTGCCCCAACGCGAAACGGGCATGAGCCCATACGAGATGATGCTGTCGGAGAGCCAAGAGCGGATGCTGGCCATCCTCAAGCCCGGGCGTGAGGCCGAAGCCTACGCCATCTTCGAGAAGTGGGAGCTGGATGCGGCCGCCATCGGCATCACAACGGATACGGGCCGGATGGTGCTGCGCCATGGCGGGGAGATCGTGTGCGATATTCCCATAGCGCCCCTTTCTGACGACGCCCCGAAATATGATCGCCCGTGGGTGGAAACGCCGAAGCGCGCCATAGTGAACGACGCCGATATTCCCCAGCCCGCAGACCTTCGTGCCGCCGCGCTTCAACTGATCGGGTCGCCCGACATGGCGTCGAAGCGCTGGATT